>Ga0334890_1001822_pt1 | contig 26719 bp, 23 predicted proteins | sample GraSluR1_MG_3_FD_207220 | JGI IMG/M metagenome (GOLD analysis project Ga0334890, IMG submission 207220) | Sludge microbial communities from methane-producing bioreactor in Wageningen University, Netherlands - Granular Sludge_31_08-R1 | ecosystem: Engineered > Bioreactor > Anaerobic >... | reverse complement strand
TGTATTCCAACCAGCCTAACTGTTTCATCATGTAGTGAAAGATGCCGTCGGGTCGGTGGGTGTGAATATGGTCATGGTCGCGGTAGATGACGATGCCATGATTGAGTAAAAGCTGGCGTTTTTCCTCATAAACCTCGTTGCCTGCCAGCCACTCGCATTCATCATCGTAGCCGCTGTAAAAGGTGGGTTCATGCACAAGGATGAAATTCGCGCCCAGTTCGATTGCTTTGCGGATCACGGCGACGGTGGGGGCGATGGATACCGCAATACCGATGCATTCCCTGTCAGGGTCGCTGCCGATGATGACATCGCAGGTGCGGCGGTCACCGAGATCAGGGTGATAGGCAAGAATTGCGTTAATAATCTCTTGAATGGTCATGGTACATTCCTTAATTGTGCGATTAATGGTTTGTGAATTGTATCATGCTGGGATTTTCAAATGAACCATGGGATTTGTGCCGTCGCTGCCTTCTCTTTAAAACACAACACCTGGTTTTTTCTCGTAAACCAGGTGTCTTAATCATTGCTCACTCTGAGCCTTTTCGATTATGCCACTCGCTGCGGTCGGCGAAAAGACACTCTTTTTGAGCGAGGTCAGCCCTCGCGGATCCAGGTGCCGATGGACATGTCGCCGCTGAGGGCGTTTTTGAGGGCGTTTTCTTCCCACAGGTTCAACACCAGTACCGGCAGGTTGTTGTCCATGCACAGCGACAGGGCGGGGCCGTCCATCACGTTCAGGCGGCGCTGCAGAGCGTCAATGAAGGTGATCGATTCAAATTTGACCGCCGACGGGTTGGTTTTGGGATCCATGTCATACACCCCATCCACCTTGGTGGCTTTGACCAGCACATCCGCCCCGATCTCCATGGCGCGCAGCGCGGCAGCGGTGTCGGTCGAGAAGTAGGGGTTGCCGGTGCCGCCGCCGAAGATGACCACGCGCCCTTTTTCCATGTGGCGGATGGCGCGGCGGCGGATGTAAGGTTCTGCCACTGATTGCATGCCGATGGCGGTCTGCACACGGGTGACCACGCCGATGGCTTCGAGCGCGTCCATCAGGGTGAGGGCGTTCATGACAGTCGCCAGCATACCGATGTAGTCGGCGTTGGCACGGTCCATGCCGTTGGCTATCTGGTCGCGTCCGCGCCACAGGTTGCCGCCGCCGATAACGATGCCGACATCGATGCCCAGGTCGAACACTTCTTTGATACGTTCGGCGATGAAATTGGCGCTGGTGGGGTCAATGCCTGCCACACCCGCGGAGGGCGCCAGGGCTTCGCCGCTGATCTTCAGCAGCACACGTTTGATCTTTTGTTCCTGTTCCATTTCTCCCATATCCTTTGTCTTCTTGCTCTGATTATAGCTGTGAATGTGCCAGAAAAAAAGCCACCCGATCTTGTTTTTCTGGTGGCTTTTTCATCTTCATGATTCGATCCTGACGGATTATTCCTCGTCCGTTTCTGCGCTGCTGGTTTCACCCAGCCCCCAGCGGACAAAACGGCGCACAACGATATTTTCGCCGCAACTGGCGACAGCTTCCGCGATCAGGTCCTGCACCTTTTTGCTCTCGTCGCGGATGTAAGCCTGGTTGAGCAGCACGTTGTCTTCTTTGTACGATTTGACGAAACCTTCCACGATGCGCGGAATGATATTTTCGGGTTTGCCTTCGGCGCGTGCTTTGGCGGTGGCAACTGCGATCTCGCGATCCAGCGCTTCCTGGGGAATGTTCTCTTCGCTGATATAGAGCGGGGCGGCGGCAGCGATCTGCAGTGCGATCTCGTGAGCCAGATGGCGGAACTGCTCTGAGCGGCCGACAAAGTCGGTTTCGCAGTTGATTTCCACCATGACGCCCACACGGCCATCGCCGTGGGAGTATTGTTCGATCACGCCTTCAGAGGCGGCGCGGCCAGCGCGTTTGGCGGCTTTTGCCAGGCCGCGTTCGCGCAGGTAATCCAATGCTTTTTCCATATCGCCGTCAGACACTTCCAGGGCGCTGCGGCAGTCGAGAATGCCGACGCCGGTTGCGTCACGCAGTTCTTTGATTTGAGCGGTTGTGATTGCCATATTTTCCTCGTTTGTTCCTACTTCTATTCTTTCTTACTCTTCAGACTCTTCAGATTCTTCTTCGTCTTCGATGTCATCGTCGTCTTCTTCGATGTCATCGTCAGCGGGTTCTTCCGTCACTTCTTCTTCTGCAACGGGCTCTGCATCGTCTTCAACCTGTTCGGTCTCTTCTTCTTCAACAACGATCTTGGCGAGGGTGGAAGCGCCCAGCAGGTCTTCGTCACTCAGTTCAGGCTCATCCACACGGATGGCGCGGCGTTCGCGGCGGCGGGTTTCTTCATCGGAGGCGCTGGTCTCTTCTTCCGCCTCGTCTTTTTCAGAGAAGGCTTTGGCTTCCAGTACGGCATCGGCCATGTAAGATACGATCAATTTGATGGCGCGGATGGCGTCATCATTGGAGGGAATGACATAGTCGACATTCTTGGGGTCACAGTTGGTGTCCACCATGGCGATCACGGGGATATTGCGCAAATTGGCTTCGTGAACGGCGGTGGCTTCGCGCATGATATCGACCACGAACAGCAAGTCGGGGGTGCCGGGCATCTTGCGCACACCACCCAGGCGTGATTCCAGACGATCAATGTCGCGCTGAATCATCAAGCCTTCTTTTTTGGTCAGGCGGAAGATCTCACCGGTTTCCTGCATGTTCTCAAGGCGTTCCAGTTCTTTGAGGCGCTCTTTGATGGTTTTCCAGTTGGTGATGGTGCCGCCCAGCCAGCGCTCGGTCACATAGGGCATGCCGCAGCGTTCGGCTTCTTCGCGGATGGTTTCTTGTGCCTGGCGCTTGGTGCCTACAAACAGCACAGTGCCGCCGCGGCGCACGGTTTTTTGCACCAATTCCAGTGATTGCTGCAGGGCGCTGACCGTTTGCGACAGGTCAATGATATGGATACCATTGCGCTCGGTGAAGATGTACTGACGCATCTTCGGGTTCCATTTGTTGGTGCGGTGACCAAAATGCACGCCGCTTTCCAGCAGCTTCTTCATAGAAATATTTGCCATTATTTAAATCTCCTTGCGTTTTGTTTTCCGCCCGTTCGGCAATCTCACGGGAGGAGCCTCCGTTTCTTTCATTCCATTCCCTGACTGTCGTTTTTCCTTGACAGCACGCGGGGAGTGGTCCAGAAACGTGTGTGATTTTTCCCTTGGGCGTTCCGCCTTCAGGTTTCGTTTTTTGACCGCGCTTAGTATAACAGACCCGCGGTGGATACGCAAGGGGCAAAGGTGTTACGGGTAGGTGAGGCCGTCCAGCAGCCAGCGTTGTTGGGCGCCGCTGTAGACAAAATGGGCGATGAAATCGTGCTGAGTTACAGTGCAGGCAGCACCGGTTTCATACACGAAATGGGCAGAGATGCGCGCGTAGGTGCCGGTGTTGTAGGTGATCACAGGATTGGATACAGTGATGTCGCATACCTTCATGGCTTCGTAGCCGTCGATGTAATCCTGCAATGAATTGCCATGACGGCGCTCCTTGAATGCAGGGGTGAGGTTATTCCAGGCGGAGCCATAATCGCGGCGTACCACGGCATCAAAGTAGATATCGAGGAAGGCGGTTGAGATCGGCCCGGTCATCAGTTCTTCGACGGGGGTCGGTGTAAAGGTCGCTTCGGGGGTGTCGGTTGGCAGAGGGGTCTCGGTCGCTTCTACGGCAACCGTGACCGTGGCTGGCGGTTCGGGCGTGGCGGTGGGGCTGGCCAGCGGCAGGGGGGTGTTGGTGAGGATTTCGATAGCAGGGACAGCATTTTGGGTTTCGGCAAAGATGGCATCCAGCGTTTGCAGCACCGATTCTTCCAGCGCTTCTTCAAACTCCTGTTCTTCAGCAGGGGATTGCCGGTCAGGCAGGTTGCAGGCGGCCAGCAGGCACAGCAAACAAAGGGCACAACCAAAAATGAATGTTTTTTTCAACATGCAAGCACCGCCTGTGATTTTAATGTGAATATATTGAGAGTATAGCATTAAGTGAGAGGGATAGGGAACAGGGGTTTGGTCTGCATTCTTAAGGATTTTGTGTGTTTTTGGGGGTGCGAGTAGAGCCAAGTATAAAATCTTTATAAAATCCGGCCAAAAGGATTGCATTTGGTGCTGTCTTTCGGTATGATTTTATTACATTTATAGCTTAAAAATGATCTATTTCCTCTCAGGAGAAAATTATGAAAAATCGAAATCGGATCTGGATGATCGGTTTGCTGGCAAGCCTGGCGGTGATTGTTTCTGCCTGCGCGACTCCGGCGGTTTCAGAAACAGAAGAACCTCTCCAGGAAGAAATGATTGTTGAAGAATCAATTGTAGAAGAACCCGTAGAAATGGAAGGTGATGATGGTGTTGACATGGATGATAGCCGTGATGATGACGTTATGGTTGATGAAGGCGATGATGAAGCCGAAGCCGGCAGCGGTGAGGGTGAGAGTGCACCCGCGCCGTCGGTAGAGCTGCCTTCCGATGAAGAAATGATGGCGCTGCTCGAAGAAAAGGTGCAGGGTGGACACAGCTCTGCTCGTGTGCTGAGTGCCTCGTATGACTATGAAGGCTGGATAGCGGTGCTTGACCGCATGATCGGTTATGGCGCTGACATCAACGCAGAAGAAAAAGAATTGCTGGCGGTGTGGCTCGCCCAGCGTAATTGAAATTGATACATAGTATCTCTCCGATTGTGAACTGAATTTTGGGACAACAAACAACAGGCAAACAGGCGCTTGACCGGCGCCTGTTTCGTCATTTATGGGTCAAAGTTAATCGGTTGTCAATTCCTGCTATAATGGAGGTAGATGAACCCAACCGAGAAAACAGAGGAGGCCGACCATGGCTAAGAGCAGCGTAGACCAATATAGTATCCGTGTGAGCAAAGCACTCCCCTATCTGCCGTTCGAAGAAGAAGAAAAGAAAGTATGGCTGGAAGACCTCGAACGCGAGGGACTCAGTGAATATCTTGCCGGTCAGATCATGGAAAAGATTCCGACCTTAGAACGTCCGGAAGATGAGCGTGAAGACCGCCGCCTGCAGCAGACCATCCTCAAGGTCACGCAGGCCATCCGCCAGTGGCGCTTGAGCCAGGGCTTGAAAAACACGCGCAGCGGCAGCCGCCGCTGATTTAACTGTCGTTCGATGGTCTATAACCTGACGGAAATACCGCTGGGGCTGCCGGGTGCCGTATACCGTGCGCCGCTGCCCTTTGGCGCGTTTGACCTGCAACTGTCCACCCTGACCGAGTTGCAGCAGGCGCAGGTGGCTGTGGTCTATTCGCTGGTGGAACCGCCAGAATGGACCTTAAAAGCCATCCGTGACGCGCGTAAAACGCTGGCGGAGCTGGGCATCCAGCGGGTGGATTTCCCCATCCAGGATTTCTCTGTGCCGCAGGAGGGAGAGGCGTTTCAGGCGGCGGTGGGCGGGGCATTGCAGCATGCACAGCAGGGCAGGAGCATCGCCGTGCATTGCAACGCCGGCATGGGCCGCACAGGTTTGTTCCTGGCTGAAATGGCTATCCAGCATTTCGGCTGGGGGGTCACGGAAGCGGTGGATTGGCTGCGCCAGTACATCCCGTACGCGGTGGAGAATGAGGAGCAATATCAATTTTTGCTGGATCTGCATGAGGAATAGGGCATGTGACAGCGGTTGTGAGCGATGTACACAACCGTAGTTTAATAGATTCATAATTCCTACATGCTATAGAGTAAGTAAATTTAATTATTGATTAAGAAAGACCATGATTATCATCTTCTATTTGATAAGGCACCCTTAACAGGTTATCTTTAATTAATTTTATAGTGTTCGGGTCAATTCTTCCAGCTCGGTTTTTTGCGCTCCACTCTGCTATTCCATCATAAACACAATGTCTTAAGTAAGTTGCTACATCAGTTGAGTTTAAACTGGACCAATAAGGATGAGATGAATTAATGATGATGATAACTTCATTCTCTGATGGTTCAGTAAGCACATATGGGTCATTAGGGGACATTTCTTCAAGGTAAACATTAACAGATAGGTTGCCTACAGTTACTTTTAAATCCACTTGTCGTGTATTTATTATGTTCTCAACTAACACATCAATAACATGCTGAACATCTTCCTGAGTTGGAATTTCTGTAAATTGGATTTTATCAACCATATGAGGCGATTGGAGTTCTCTTCTAATTTCATCTATTGCCGTGTTTGTTGCAATTTCAGAGGGCCCCCTTCCTTGATCTCTACCGCGGCGATATTCTTGGGCATGTTGCTTATAGTCATTGCATGCTTTCAATAACATTTCTTCGACTAATTCTTCCTGATCACCTAGCCATAAAATCTCATCTTTGGTGTGACTGACCTCAAATCCATCTAAATGAATTTCACCAACTAAGCGCTGGTTAACAAGATCATTTGATCCTTGTTCTTGACCGTATAGCAATCGTGGTCTCCATGCTTCTGGCCACCCTTTGATCACACGGTCACTTTGTAGGATCGAAAAACCAGCTTTGGCTCGACTACCATGTTCAAGTATTCCTACCCATCCATGGATAGTTTTATTGTGCACAGTAAACTGGAAAGTCTTGCGAAGTGTTTCACCATTCACATTTTCTAGTAATTCGGGTTCTTCCCAAGCGAGGGTTCGATTTCGCCACTCTAGTTGGAGTATTCCATTCCGAATATCAACCCTGTAGATAGACTTTAAGTAGTCTTCAATTTTCCCTAATGTTCTACCTTTAAATTCTCTGTTATGCTCGTTAATTTCAATTAGAGTATAGTGTTGCTCTTGAGGCATGTTCTCGTGATATTCATACTCCAAATCGAGGTTTCCTTGTAATATATTATCAAGTTTCAATGTAACTTTGTGTTCTTCCGTTTCACCAAGTTTTTTCGTAGCAATGCTCCACTTATTTCCCAACCAAAAGGCAGCAGTTTTCATTCCCAACCCGTATCTGGATCTTCCACTGGTAATAGCAGGAGGAATAGCGAGAAATAACGCACCTTCCAATTCCTCATAACTCATCCCCATTGCATTATCAAAAATTCTTAGAATATCGTCTTCATAAATAATTCTGACATTTAGTATCTCATTTTCTGAGGTGTATGTCTTGTCAAGGATTTCTTTATTATTAAAATACGATTGTGTCGAGTTATCGACAAATTCTGCGATGGCATGCCATGGTTGGTACGCTAATCTTTTATACGAACCCACTATATTTGCCCCAAACTGTAAACGCATTTTTACTACTCCTTCAAAGTAATCTCAAATTCTTCATTAGATTTTTTTGATAAAACATAAATCGTATCTTTTGGTAAGTGCAATTCATTTCCTAAATACTTAATCAAAACCGCATCTTTCAGGTTAATTCTTTTCCATTCAGTTACCATGTCAGCATACTTAACGAAAAATTTTTTGTTTTCTGGTATATCCAGTCCCCCTGGTGAAAATATGGATAAACACGTGCGGAAAAAAGGATGAATTTTGCATTCGGATGATACAGAATTTACTACGGTAATTTGGTCGCCATTTACTCGGAATAAGCATTTATTTTTAAGTGATCTAAAAAGTTGTATTATGGTGATTAATGCCTTTCTTTGTTTTAGAACCGGTATCCATTCCGGTACCGGTGAGTTAACAACGACCAGCACATTAGGTTGTAAACCCTTAACCATATCTTGTAAGCGGTTATAACAAAGAGAAGTTTGGCTCTTTTCATAAATATACTCTACACTTGCCTTGCTGTAATATGCATTTGCTAAAATTTCTATTTGTGGTACTACGTGATAGTTTAACGAATGATTACTTAATTCAACCTCGCCAATCCACCAGTTTCTGTATAGATTGTCTATTAGAACAAAGTCTGGCTTTGCTGTTCCCTCTTCAGATTCTACTGTCTGTTTGAAAGGTAGATAATGAAAGCCAGGGAAAAATGTGGATGAATTAGCCCTGATTATTTCTTCGAATTCATACTCAAATAATGAATCTGGAGATACTTCATGATACCATTCGTTATCGTATAAAATTCTAGCCATCCACAATACCCGCCTCATACCAGAAAGTTTGCGTAATTTCCTGTAAATTGTTCGTTTCTTTGATTAGTCTTCGTTCTTCCTGATCAGTAATATATATAGTGTAAATACGAGCAAAGTCTTTATCCTTACTTGGACGCAGAACTCGCCCTAACCTTTGGATCCTCTGACGAGAGCTCGCGGTTGATGATGCTATGATAGCTAACTGTGTTTCAGGAACATTCATTCCTTCGTCTAAGGCTCGGCATGTGACAAGCACATTAAAAATTCCCCTTCGATATAATTTCAAATTGTCTCGCCTTAACAGTGGGCCTAATTTTGAATGGTATATAGTTGCTCGATGCCCTCTTGCTAATAATATTGAATAAATTTTGTTGGCCGCATCGACTCTCTCATGGAATATGATAGTTCTCATATTAGGATTTTGTTCAACAATACTTGCGGTAGTTGGAATTCGCATTGTGGCTTGGGACGAAATGGCTGCTCTCTGTCTTAATAACTTTTCTAATTTTTCTGTCGATCCTGTCCCCTCTTTAAATTTTTGGTATTCTATGGCAGCTTTTTTTGATAGTAATCGATATTTCTCTTCTTCATCTAGAATAAATTTTGTTTTAATATTTACCAGTTCAAATGGTGTGATTACACCATCACGATAAGCATCTTCGTAACCATATCTATAAATGATGGCACCGAGCACGGGAACTACACGCTCTTCAAAACCAGAATCATATTCTCTCTTAGGTGTTGCAGATAATCCCAATGTTGCTGAATGATTGCCTTGGAGTGCTTTTGAGTTTTCTATACTCCCTGAGCGATGACATTCATCGACAATTAAGAAACAATCTTTTTCAGTGGAAATTTGTGGTGCCAAGGTTCTTGCCGTATTGATTACCATTATATTAATTGCCCCAATTTGGTCGGATTTTTCTGATCCCGAATAGGTCGATATTATGCTTTCTGGGACATGGAAATCGTCCTGTAGTGATATAAGCCATTGATCTAGTAATGCTGTTGTAGGAACAATAATAACGACGCATCCTTGAGGAAAAGCAATAAAAAATTTCTCAATACACATAAAAGCAAAAAAAGTTTTGCCACCTCCAGTAACCACTTCAACAACCCCTCGTTTATCGCCATTCCAAATCCAAAGGGCATTTTGTTGCCAATCTCTTGGCTTAGTGGTTAAGTGGAACATCTCGGCCATTATTTTCCCTCAATATTAAAACTAAACCATCCTTTTGAACCTTCTATGTAATCTGTGTTTGGTTCTATCGATACCCATCTTCTGTTTAATTTCTCAGCAGCAAACCCTGTTGTGTTGCTGCCTGCAAATGGATCAAGGATTAAGTCATTCTCTTCTGTTAGAAAATTTATAAAAAACTCTGGAAGACCTAAAGGCATTCTCGCTGGATGGAGAGGTATTTCCTTTTGTTTACAATAATTTAGATATTTTGATGAGGACTGAGTGTTTGCTAGCGTAATGACATTCGATGGTATGGCGCCGTTATTGTTAGACAAAAAAGATTCTTCACCGATGTGATGTTCTGATGGACGCTTTCCATGATTATATTTCTTTCGTTTCAGAAGATACTTCATGGAATCACTGTATTCACTCAAAACGTTTCGATTATTTGCCTTCGGGCGTTCACTTTTGGACATCCACCATAAGTGCGTAAAAGCATCCTTCACTCTAATCCGTTCAATATTCACCCATTGAGCAGGGCCTGGCAGCTTTGCAGGATTATTCCAAATAAATTGTTGACATAAAAAATAATTGCCTTCATCTAAGAAATTTAATAATGAGCGAAGCGCCAAAGTTGACATCACAGGCGAGCCTTTTTCCCAAGAGTTTCCTAATTCTATGACAATAGACCCAGAAGGTCTCAATAGGTTCTTAAATATTGTCGCAAATGATGAAAACCAGTTAATATACTCGTCTCCAAGGAGATTACCATATTTCTTTTTTCTATTTAGTGGAAATGGGGGAGATGTAAATATTAAGTCCACCATCCCATGTAAACCTTCAAAACTAGGCGATGTCAATACTTCTTCAGAAATTCCTTTAATACAGATCCCTTTTTCGGTTCTATAAGCTATATTGGTATTTAGAGAGTCTATGATCATAATAATTATTATATATAGAAAAGAGGGAAAGGAAGAGGTATATAACTGCACAGATACTTGAAATTCAAAGTTTAGCTTATTCCCCATTATCAGCTTCGTGTCTCCACTTTTTTTGTCTGAAAAATAAAGAGCGCGAGGAAGTCCTCGCGCTCTCAACAACTATATAGGGTTTATGATCAAGCAGATTGCGGCAATACCGCCGCCAGAAACTGGCGGATCTGTGCGTCCCACAACAGCCACTCGTGGGTGCCGTCTTGTTCGTGATAAATCAACGGCACGCCCAGTTGCTGGCAGGCATCGCGGAACATGACGTTCAGCGGGTAGAGGTCGTCCTGCCGCCCGCATGAAACATACAATGTAGGCAGCGTTTCGGGCTGTAGGGCGGCGTTGTGCAGCCAGACGGCGGGGTCATGCTGGCTGCCGGGCAGTTTTGTCAGGTCGCCGAATAGCATTTCAAACTCCGGCTGGCGGGTGTCATCGGGGTGCGATTGCAGGATGTTGAGGGAAAGCACACCCGAAAAACTGGCAGCGGCATTAAAGCGTTCAGGGTGCAGCAGGGCAGCCTTCATGGCGCCATAACCGCCCATGGAGAGGCCGGCGATGAGGGTGTCTTGCGGCGCAGGGTCAATGCCGAACAGATCGCGCAGGTAGGCGGGCAGTTCTTCCATCAGGTAGGTGAAATACGCCTGCCCGTTGGGCTGATCAATGTAGAAAGAGCGCCCCACCGAAGGCATTACCACCACCAGATTGTAGTTTCGGGCGACGGTTTCGATGGCGGAAAAACGCTGCCAGGCGCTGCCGTCATCACTGAGGCCATGCAGCAGGTAGAGGACCTTGCGCTTCTTTAGCGGGATTTCTTTCATCTGGCCGGGGTCGGGCAGCAGCAGATACAGAGGCAGATTCATCTTGACGGTTTTGGGGGTGTGATCTATGCGGAAGAGAGCCATGATACTATCCTTTCTCAGATGATTTGGGGTTCGGGCAGGGCGGCTTCTTTTTCATCAAAATGGATGAAGAAAGAGAAGGCGAAACTGATCAGCATCAGAATGGGCGGCACAATGGTGAGCAGGAAGCGCGCCGCCATATCAGGCTGGTTGCCGGGGTTGAGCCCGCTTTCGAAGCCATAAATCAAGAACACCAGATAGAAACCAGCACTGGTGAACAGGCCGCTGAGGCGGTTCATGAAGCCCAGCGCGCTGGAGATCATGCCTTCGCGGCGCACTTCGTGTTTGCGGGTGTCTTCGTCCATGATGCGCGCGCCGATCAGGTCCATGGTAGTGATCACACCGGCGAACCCAAAGCCGACCAGCGAAGCGCAGATGATGGCGCTGACCAGGGTATTGGCGAAGAACAGCGGGATGAAAGCCACTGCCAGGGTGATCAACGCCGCGCGCCACACGGGCATGAGGCCATGGCGGCGCACGAAACCCGCCCAGATGGCAACGCATGCAATGGCGATCAGCAGCACAGCGGCGAACAGGAAGGTGGTCTGGCCTTCGGAGAGTCCCAGCGCGTATTTGACGTAGAAGGGCATGGACGCCAGCACCAGCGCCATGGCGGCGGAGTAGAAGGCGTTAGCAAGCCCGGCAATCCAGAATTTTTTGTTGGTGAACAGCGTTTTGAGGCTGTCCCAGAAGCGCGGTTTCTCTTCGTCTTCGCTGATCTCTGCCTCTTTGGACATGAAGGTCATATACAGAATGACGCTGCCGCCCAAAATACCGTAGATGATGGCGGTATTACTGTAACCCAGCATGCTGGTGACCATGGGGGTGAGGGCGATGCTGATGATCATGGCGACCAGCTGGAAAGCCTGGCGCATGGCGTTGGCTTTGGCGCGGGTGGCATCGGTGCGGAAGATTTCGGGGAACAGGGCGGCATAGTTGGCATTGATGACCGAATCCAGCGTGCCGGTGAGGATGTAGAAGAGCATGCAGTAGGCGAAGAGGGCATTGCCAGCCAGGAATTCGGGCGTGCTGTAGAAAGCGATGAAGGTCAGGATCATCAGCGGGGTGCCGATCACCAGCCACGGGCGGCGCCGCCCCCAGCGCGAATGGGTGCGGTCAGAGAAGAAGCCGTACACGGGGTTATCAATGGCGTCGATGAAGGTGTAGATGAAGAGCATCAATGATAATTGCGGGGTGGTCATGCCCAGTTGATCGACGTAGTAGATGGCGGCATAGGTCTTGAGCATGTTGATGGGGATGGATGTGCCGAACATGCCCACGGCGTAGTTGAAGGTCTTGGCGCGTTTGAGATTCATTAGGTTACCTCGCTTGGAGACTCAGGATGAGAAGCAAACCGGATAATGCTACTAGGTGGATTATATAGAAAAATGGGCGGATGGCGCAAGCGGCGGGGGAAATTGGAGGGGCAGCGTAGGCAGCCAACTGTATGCCGTAAAGGGAGACATCCTTGTGATGGTTAAGAAAATCCTTTTTCACTTAAGACCTGTTAAGAATGCTGCAGAGGGCTGAAAAAAGCGATTATAATAAGAGTGCCTGTACAACTGCCTGCCGCGTCTTTGGCGGTATTCTCAAAGGGTGTCAACGCCGTCATGTGTATTCTTAAGACAAATTCCATGCCAGCCCGCTGCAGAAACAGGAAGTTTGGTACTGGGCGAAAGATGCACCCTGTTGTATGTTTATAGATGGCTGAAACCGGCGCTGCGCCGGTGGAAAAGACATCATTCATCCCTTTCAGTACTAGAATTGGAGAAATCTATATGAAGCGAATATTAGAAACCCTGGACGGTAATCAGGCAACCACCGACGTCGCGTATCGACTGAGTGAAGTCATTGCCATTTACCCGATCACCCCCTCATCGGCAATGGGAGAATTTGCTGATGATTGGAACGCCAAAGAACGCCCCAACATCTGGGGTACGGTGCCCAGTGTGACCGAAATGCAGTCAGAAGGCGGCGCGGCAGGCGCGGTGCATGGTGCCTTAACCACCGGCGCACTCAGCACCACCTTCACCGCCTCGCAAGGCTTGCTGCTGATGCTGCCCAATATGTTCAAGATCGCCGGTGAATTAACCCCCGCAGTCTTCCATATTTCGGCACGTTCGATAGCAGCGCAGGCGCTGTCCATTTTCGGCGACCATTCTGACGTGATGGCTGCCCGCACAACGGGCTTTGCCATGCTGGCTTCGCGCTCTGTGCAGGAAGCACACGACATGGCGTTGATCGCGCATGCTGCCACCTTGCGCAGCCGTATTCCGTTCATGCATTTCTTTGACGGCTTCCGCACCTCGCATGAAGTATCCAAGATCGAAATGCTGAATGACGATGACCTGCGCGCTTTGATCCATGATGAAGACATTATTGAACACCGCAAACGCGGCCTCAATCCTGACAATCCTTCGCTGCGCGGCACCGCCCAGAACCCCGACATCTTCTTCCAGGCGCGTGAAACCGTCAACAGCCTGTATGACCAGACCCCTGCCATTGTGCAAGAAGTGATGGACGAGTTTGCCAAACAGGTCGGACGCGAATATCACCTGTTTGATTATTACGGCGCGCCCGATGCCGAACATGTGATCGTGATCATGGCTTCTGGCGGCGAAACCTGTGAAACCACCGCCAACTACCTCAACGCCCAGGGCGAAAAAGTGGGTGTGCTGGTAGTGCGCCTGTATCGCCCATTCTCGATTAAAGATTTCGTAGACGCGCTGCCCAAGACCACCAAAGTCATTTCAACGCTGGACCGCACCAAAGAACCCGGCGCCACCGGCGAACCCCTCTACCAGGATGTAGTGGCGGCATTGGCAGAAGGCTGGCACGGCGAGAATCTGCCCAAAGTATTGGGCGGACGCTATGGCCTGTCATCCAAAGAATTCACCCCCGCCATGGTCAAAGGTGTCTATGAGAATATGGCGGGCGAGATGAAGAATCACTTCACCGTCGGTATCATTGACGATGTGACCTACACCAGCCTGCCCTGGGACGAATCGTTCTCGATCGAACCGGAAGATACTGTACGCGCGGTGTTCTTCGGCCTCGGTTCAGACGGCACCGTTGGCGCTAACAAGAACAGCATCAAGATCATCGCTGACCAGACTGATAACTACGGCCAGGGTTACTTCGTGTACGACTCGAAGAAAGCCGGCACCGTCACCATCAGCCACCTGCGTTTCGGCCCGGATCTGATCCAATCACCTTACCTGGTGGGTTTGGGTGACGCAAACTTTGTCGCCTGCCACCAATGGTCGTTCCTTGAGCGCGTTGATATGCTCAAATATGCCAAAAAAGGCGGCGTGTTCCTGCTGAACAGCCTCTATGAGCATGATGAGGTCTGGCCGCACCTGCCTGCTGAAGTGCAGAAAGACATCATCGAAAAAGAACTACAGTTCTATGTGATTAATGCTTATGACGTAGCTGCCAAGACCGGTATGGATCAGCGAATCAATACCATCATGCAGACCTGTTTCTTCTACATTTCCGGTGTGCTGCCGCAAGACGAAGCCATCGAACAGATCAAATACTTCATCCGCAAGACCTACGGCAAGCGTGGTGAAGCAGTGGTGGCTGCCAACTTTAAAGCGGTGGACGCCAGCATCGAAAACCTGTTCAAAGTGGAAGTGCCCACCGAAGTCACCGCGCAGATCCACCGCGAAAGCATCGTGCCCGAGACCGCGCCTGAGTTTGTGAAAAATGTTTTGGGCGAGATCATTGAATACCGCGGCGACGACCTGCCGGTATCGGCCTTCCCCAATGACGGCACCTATCCGACCGGGACCACCAAGTGGGAAAAGCGCAACATCGCCATCGAAATCCCGGTGTGGGAACCCGATCTGTGCATCGAGTGCGGCAAGTGTGCCTTTGTGTGCCCGCATGCCGTGATCCGCACCAAGGTCTATGATCCCAAACATCTGGAAGACGCCCCGCCAACCTTCAAATCGAAGGAAGCCAAAGGTTTCAAGGAATTCCCCGCTGACTGGATGTTCACCGTCCAGGTGGCGCCGGAAGACTGCACCGGCTGTGGTATGTGTGTGGAAGCCTGCCCTGCCAAGGATAAGGAAGATCCTACCCGCAAAGCCATCAACATGCGCCCGCAGGAACCGCTGCGCGAGCAGGAAAAAGAGAATTTTGAATTCTTCTTCAACCTGCCCAACCCGACCCGCACCGCCATTGACGCCAATACAGTCAAGAAAGCCAGTCTCCTGCAGCCTCTGTTCGAGTTCAACGGCGCCTGCGCCGGCTGTGGTGAGACACCTTATGTGCGCCTGCTGACCCAATTGTTCGGCGACCATATCGTGATCGCCAACGCCACCGGCTGTTCCTCCATTTATGGTGGCAACATGCCCACCACGCCTTACACCGTCAACGAAGAAGGCTATGGCCCCTCCTGGTCGAACTCGCTGTTCGAAGACAACGCGGAATTCGGTCTGGGCATGCGCCTGACCTATGACAAGCAGACGGAAATGGCTTCAGAATTGCTGGCGGCGTTGAAAGAGGAAGTCGGCGCTGAACTGGCGCAGGCCATTCTGGAAGCTGACCAGAAAGATGACGCCGGCATCAAAGCCCAGCGTGAGCGTGTGGCACAACTGAATGCCAAACTGGAGAAGATGGACAGCCCCAAGGCCAAGAACCTTCTGAGCCTTTCTGATAAACTCGTCCGCAAGGATGTGTGGATCGTGGGCGGTGACGGCTGGGCCTATGACATCGGTTATGGCGGCCTGGATCACGTTCTCGCCAGCGGCAAGAACGTTAAGGTGCTGGTGCTCGATACCGAAGTGTACTCCAACACCGGCGGCCAGTCCTCCAAAGCCACCCCGCGTGCTGCTGTGGCAAAATTCGCTGCCAACGGCAAGCCGCTGGCCAAGAAAGACCTGGCACGCATCGCCATGAGCTACGGCAATATCTATGTGGCGCGTGTGGCGATGGGCTACAATGACTTGCAGACCCTGCGTGCCTTCCGCGAAGCCGCGGAATACGACGGGCCGGCGCTGATCATTGCCTACACCCACTGTGTGAGCCACTATATTCAGGGCGGCATGAAGATGGGCCTGGCGCAGCAGAAAGCCGCCGTGAATTCCGGCGCCTGGGTACTGTTCCGCTACAACCCGGATGAGGAAAAAGCCTTCACCCTGGACAGCAAAGAGCCCACCATTCAGATGAGTGAGTACGCCTACAACGAAGCCCGCTTCAGCCAATTGGTGAAGACCAATGAAGATCGCGCCGAAATGTTGATGAAACTGGCGCAAGGTGATGCTGAGCGCAACTGGGAAACCTACAAAGGTATTGCCGACGAGCAAGACCGCGCAACTGCGGCTGATTAGTCGCCAACTGATTCTGTAACACACCAGAGGCTGCTCCAATTGGGCAGCCTCTTTTTTGCGTCAACAAAGTTTTGTTAGTAATGATACCGGCATTGCAGAAAGTCAATGCGGTCATCGCGCACAAGGTAAACAAGCCTGTGTTCCTGTGTTATGCGGCGTGACCAGGCACCCGGGGAGAGATATTTCAATGGTTCCGGTTTGCCAATCCCCTGAAAAGGATCGCGCATCACTGCTTCCACCAGTGTTAAGACGCGCAGCGCTACCTTACGGTCTGTTGCCACCCAATGACGGAGGTCTTCCAAAAATTCCTGTTGGAAGACAGTCAGGCGCTTATTCGTCATTGAGCATTAAGTCATCACGCAGGTCAGCAATAGAATAATTTTCGCCTTCTTCTTTTAGGGCACGGTTTAATGCCGTTAACAACCGTTCTGCATTGGCTGGCGAACGCAATAAGTAAGCGGTTTCCATCAGGCTGGTCAACTCATCAGCGGCGATCATGGCAACATCAGGTTGGCCACGGCGTTGAATCACGATCACCTCGCGATTGTGTGTGACGGCATCTAAAAAACTGGCGAGTTGTGCCCGCGCCTGGCTATAGGTGGTTTGTATGGTCATATTTGCTCCTATTTGTACAATAATACTGTACAACAAATGAGCCCAGAAGTCAAGATATCAGACTCCCTGTTAATTTGTCCCCATTAACCCAGAAGAGCAGCGCGGGGCTGCTCTTCATGAGGATTCTTTTGCATGTCATCACGGCGCCGGTTGTCTGCATGCCTTTGGCGCCATGCAAAATGTGCTGTCTGGGTTAACCGAGGTTCAGTAAAAGTGTCATTAGCCAGGTTAAACCAACCGCCAGCAGGGCGATGGTGCCGGTGAAGATGAGAATGGTTAATAGCTGGGTCAGCAGATTGGGGGGATTCACCGCCCCGTTGTTATTTTCAAGGGGTTTGTCCATCATCTCTCTCAGTGGGGATAGATCCGACGTTGTCGGTGAATATCAGTTAGTTGTCTATTTTCATTGTAACGATTTAGAGAGATGATTACAAGTGCGTAACGTCATCCGCATAGTGCTCATCGGTTAAGAATCAGCGTTATGCGGATGGTGTGGTATTGGGATTGAAGGTTACTTTCCCAGGCGTGCCAGTTCTTCTGCCACAATGGAGGGGTCCAGTTTGGTGAACAGCGGGGCGGGCTGTTGAAAAGCGCGCCCTGGTTCCAGTTGGCTGGGTTTCCATTCACCGCTGGCGTTGGCGGGGTCATAGCGCAGCACAGTATGGCTGCCAAGATTGTCCTCAACGGCCTGGGTGCAGGGAGTGCCGAACAGAGGTTGTTCATAATTGAGGAAGGCGTGGATTTTCTCGCTGGAGAAGGGCAGGAAAGGCGCAAACAACACCTTGAGCGAGTCGATGGCTTTCATGGCGGTGAATATGGCGCGCGCAGCGGCGGCTTCGTCGGTCTTGAATGTCTTCCATGGCTCGGTGTCGTCCAGGTACTTATTGACCTCACTCGCCAGGCGTATGGCTTCTGCCAGGGCGGCGCGCAGCTTGACCTCTTCGATCAACTGGCCTACACTGGTGAAACCGCCATTGATGGTATCGAGAAGGCCGCGGTCTTTTTCGGTCAATTCGCCCGGGTCGGGCACGATGCCCTCCCAGCGTTTGTGGGCAAAACCCAGCACGCGGTTGGCAAGGTTGCCCCAGGTGGCGATCAGCTCACCGTTGTTGCGGTTATAGAAATCTTCCCAGGCCCAGTCGGTGTCGCGGGTTTCAGGCATACTGACGGTCAGGTAGTAGCGCAGCGGGTCGGGGTCATAGCGTTCGAGGTAATCGAGCACCCACACGCCCCAGTTGCGGCTGCCGGAGATTTTCTGACCTTCCATGTTCATGAACTCATTGGCGGGCACATCATAGGGCAGCACGAAGGGCTGCGGGTCTTCCGCACCCATCAGGCGGTCAAAATCGGTGCCGGCGCCCAGCAACTCGCCGGGCCAGATGATGGCATGGAAGGGAATGTTGTCTTTGCCGATGAAGTAGAAGGTCTTCGATGCAGGATTGGTCCACCAGTTGCGCCAGCCGTCCGGGTTGCCAGCCAATTTGTTGGCTTCCACGGCCGCCGAGAGGTAGCCCATAACAGCTTCAAACCACACATACAGGCGCTTGTCATCGTAGCCTTCGAGCGGCACAGGGATGCCCCATTCCAGGTCGCGGGTGATGGCACGGCCGCGCAGCGGGTTGCTTTCGATCTGCCCCAGTGATTGACGCAGCACGTTAGGGCGCCAGTAACTCTCGCGTTCTTTGAGGAATTCGATTACTTCCGGTTCTAATTTGCCGAGATCCAGGAAGAAATGTTCGGTTTCGCGCAGTTCTGGGGTAGAACCGTCGATTTTGGAACGCGGATCGAGCAGTTTTTCTGACTCCAGCAGATTGCCGCAGCGGTCGCACTGGTCGCTGCGCGCGCCTTCATACCCGCAGATATAGCAGGTGCCTTCCACATAGCGGTCAGGCAGAAAGCGCTGCTGCGCGGGAGAATACCATTGTTTCTGTACATCGGTATACAGAAAACCGTTGTCTTTCAGCACGGTGAACATCTTCTGCGCCACATCGAAATGATTTTCGGTGTGGGTGCTTGTGAAGCAATCATAGCTGATGCCGGTCTTCTGGAAGAGATCAATGAAATCGTGATGGAAGCGCTGATAGACTTCCATCGGGGTGCTGTTTTCGGCATCGGCGCGCACGGTGATGGGTGTGCCGTGTGAGTCGGAACCAGAGACCATCAGAACCTGGCGGCCGCGCATGCGATGATAGCGCGCGACGATGTCTGCCGGCAGGTGCGAGCCGGTCATATTGCCGACATGGATATCGGCGCTGGCATAGGGCCAGGCAACACAGACAAGTACAGGTTCGGTCATGAGATGATTCCTCCACGGGGTAAAAAAGTGTGCCACGATTGTAACACGAACAGGCGCGGCCGGCAGGGCTGTTTTTCAGGGTTCGAGGAAGATCTCGACGCTCGAAAGATAGATGGTGCCGGGCATGCGGTTGTCTGATTCCTGGCGCATGACCAGCAGCACCGGCGTGCGCTGCTCCACGGTGTATGACAGGCCCACATCAAAGCGGGCATGGCTGCGCCCTTCCAGAGGCTCCGGCAGGATGATCTCACGCGAGGCGATCACACTGCCGTCGCTGGCGAGCATTTCGATAATTACGGGACTGCTGTTGACATTGTAAGCCAGCCCGTCGATCCATGCCACGCCGCCGCTGACCGTGCTGTCGCGCGCGGGGCGCCAGATGATGAAGGGGTCCAGCCACACCGTTGGCGGGTTGGGGATGCTTCTGCCGAATTGCAGCAGGACCACATCCACCGAGGACAGCGAGGTGATGCGTCCAAAGCGGTCTTTGGTGGTGAAGCGCAGGCGCGCCAGTTCACCCGCGCCGGGGATGCTGAAATCCAGATAGCGTTGCACACGGTAGTAACGGCCGCTTTCACCGAAAACGGTGTCAGTGGCGATCAGGCGGCCGTCTTCACCAAATAACTCCACGTTGGCGCGGCCATCGGCGCCGATCATGACATAGGCGTCAAAGAGCAGCGGCGATACCAGTTTACTGAGCGGCCCGGGGGCGTCAATGCGCAGCAGGTGGTCGCGCGGGGTGGGTGTGGGGGTGATGCTGGGGGTGCGGGTAGGCAGGGGGGTGTTGGTGGGGCGCGGGGTGGCGGTGTTCACCCGGTAGTACCAGCGGCTGGTGGCGGTGCGGGTGGGGGTGTTGACCACACCTTCGGGGGTAGCGGTCAGGGTGGAAGTGGGGAAGGGTGTGGCGGTAAAGCGGATGGTGGCGGTCAGCGTGATGGTTGCGCTGGGTTCGGGCTGGGTCGGCGCCAGGGTGGCGGTATCGCTGGGGGCAGGTGTGGCGGTGGCGGTCGGGGGAAGCGGGGTGGCGGTTGCGCTGGGGGGCGGGGTTTCTGTGGGTGATTGCCATGCCACTGGCAGGGGGAGGTCGAAGGGCAAAGAGTCACGAAACACGAACAGCAAGCCGGCAGCGATCAATAGAACCGCCAGCGGCAGCAGGATGTAGAGGAGCGTGGAAGATTGCTTCGGTTTGTTGGTCATAGGTCTGTCAGGCGTTTGTTTTGCCTGCTGCCATTATATATGAAATGCTATCAGGGGAGAAACAGGCATAGTGCCCCCAATCAAGGGCTCTTCTGCCGGTTTTCGATCACGAAAAAGCTCACGGCGCAGATGACCAGCAAGATGACGCTCATCGCCATGGCTTGCCCGAAGTTAAGCACACCGGGCTGGGAGAAGAAGCGGAAGATGGCGGTGGGCATGGTGGGGTTTTCGGGGCGGGCGAGGAAACTGGTAGCGCCGAACTCACCCAGTGACACGGCAAAGGCAAACAGCCCGGCGGTCAGGGCGGGTTTGGATAGGATAGGCAGGTCAATGCGCAGCCAGCGCTGCAGAGGCGAAGCGCCCAACACTGCTGCTGAAGCGCGCAGGCTGTGCGGGATGCTGTTGACGGCTGGCTGGAGGGTGCGTACCACCATCGGCAGGGCGATCAGGGTGTGCGCCAGTGGGATCAGCAGCGGAAAGCTGCCCGGGTCCCAGGGCGGGCGGCTGAACACCAAAATGAAACCCAGCCCCAGGGTGATGGGCGAGGCGCCCAGCGGCAGCATTACGGCGGTTTCCAGCCAGCGCGCGAGAACAGTGCGGTGTTCGAAGGCATAGGCGATCTGGTAGCCCAGCACCAGCGAAAACACCATGGTCAGCACCGCGTATATGAGCGAATTGCGCACCGCCTGGATGGGGGCGACATAGAACAATGAACCGCGCCGGTTGACGAACAATTCGCGGAAATAGAGCAGGGTTAATTGAGGTTGTTGACTGCCGGGCGGGGTATATTGCACACTGCGCAGCAGCAAGACGCCCAACGGCAGCACCAGCAGGATCACCAACAGCACCAGCATGAGGGCGACAAAGGCTGTTTCCGCCCAGTTGCGCGGGGTGCGCGTGGTTTCACCGTGCAGGCGCGGCAGCAGCGGCAGGTTGCTCAAGCCCTGCACCTGCTGGTAGAGGATGGTCAGCAGCAGGGTGACACCCAGCTGCACAGCCGCCAGCGCCGCTGCCAGGGGCAGGTTCAACAGGTTCAATGCCTGCAGGTATATTTCCACCTCGAGGGTGGAGAAGCGCGGGCCGCCCAGCATGAGGATCACGGCAAAGGAGGTGAAATCGAACAGGAACACCAGCACAGCCGCCGCCAGCAGGGAGGGTCGCAGCAGGGGCAGGGTCACTTCACGCAAGGCGCGCCATGGCGAAGCGCCCAACACCCGCGCGGCATGCACGGTTTTGAGATCGAGCTGCGACCAGGCAGACCCCACCACGCGGATGACGATGGCAAGGTTGTAAAAGACGTGCACCAGCAGAATCGCCCCCAGGGTGTTCGTGAATGAGAGCGGCGGCCTTGCCAGGTTGAAGAGATTCATCAACGCCTGGTTGACCCAGCCGCCAGCGCCCAATGTTGCTGTGAACGCGGTCACGACTACCACTGTGGGCAGGATGAAGGGCAGGGTGAAAAGCACCGAAAAAACGCGCTTGCCCGGAAAGCGGAAACGGGCAAACAGGTAGGCGGCTGGCAGTCCCAGCAGCATGGTCAGCAGGGTCGAAAGCCCCGCCTGCCACAGGGTGAAGGTCAGCGCGCGGATGATGATACGCAGCGCGTTGGGGGTGCCCAAACCGGTGACCGCAACCGCGCGCAGCATACGTTCGAACACCCGCACCAGCGGGTGGTAGAAGAAAACCGCCATGAATGCCAGCGGCATCAGCCACAACAGCCAGCGCATGGAAGGGCGTTTGTTCAGCATGGGAGGGGGTTGTGAAGGGAAGTAAGGCGACGCGCGCGCTGCCTTACTTTGTCGTTGTTTTGGCTAATCAATCCATTCCCTCCGGCTCAGCGCAGGACGGCTTCGGTCCATTCTTCAATCCAGGCATCACGTTTCTCAGCGATCAAATCGGGATCCATCAGCACCGGGAAGAGCGGCATCCCTTCGATGTCATCGTAGATCAACGGGGTGGGTACACGGTTGTTGACCGGCATCATGAACATCTGGGGGGCGATGTCGTTCTGGAAGGGCTCATCGAGCATGAAGTCTACGAATTTCTCCGCCAGTTCGCGCTGCTGGGTGCCCTTGAGGATGCCGACGAATTCGATCTGGCGGAAGCAGGTGCCGCGCGTCAGCACGGCGGCGGTGGGGGCTTCTTCCAGCGGTTCCGGCGAGAAGATCAACTCAGCGGCGGGGCTGGTGGCGTAGCTGACCACGATCGGGCGGCCGCTTTGTTCACCGGCGTAGCGCGAAAAATGCCCGTAATAGGCGGTTTCCCAGTCGTTTACTACCAGCAGGCCGTAGCTCTGCAGCGCGCGCCAGTAGTCGAGGTAGCCGTCTTCGCCGAAATAATCGATGGTTGCCAGCAGGAATGCCAGCCCAGTGGACGAAGTAGCGGGATTCTGCACCACCAGCATGTCACGGTACATTTCGTTGGTCAGCGATTCAAACCCGGTCGGCACCGGGATGTTGTCTTCGTTGAGGATGGCTTTGTCATAATTGAGGCACACATCGCCGAAATCCACCGGCAGGGCTTCGTTGTTGGGCGCTTGCTTCAGTCTGTCATCGATGTCTGCCAGCAGGGGTGAATCATAGGCTTCAAACAGGTCTTCTTCAATCGCGCGCGAGAGGAAGGTGTTGTCAACACCATAAAAAACATCCGCGATGGGCGCGTCTTTGGTCAGAATGGCGCGGTTGAGGGCAGCGCCGGCATCACCGGCTTTGATGAAACTGACATTGACATCGTTGGCTTCTTCAAAGGCGAAGATGACTGCCTCGCTGACCGCAAAGGAATCATGCACCAGCACCGACATTTTGTGGGTGCGGTCTACCTGCGGCAGCGCGGTCGGTTCGCCAGCAAGCTCGGAGACTTGCTCTTCCTCCGGTTTGGCGCGGCAGGCCGCGACCATCACGAGGATGACCAGGACAATCAACAAGGTTTTAATGGTTTTCTTCATCGTTAAAAAATTCCTTTCGGGTGTGGATACAAAGCAGAGCGCCCGTGCGGGCAGAGATTGTGGCAGTAGACGCGGTCATCAGGTTGCTGATGCCGCGCGTGGCGTGGCGATAGAGGGTTTCTTCCTCCAGCGGCCACTGCAGATTCTGTGTAAATACTCCTCGGACTGTTTCATCCAGCGGTACCAGTGAAACGCGGTCGCCGGGCTGTCCCTGCAGGGTGATTTCGCCTTTCACCAGCAGCAGTTCTTCGCGGCCATCTTCAAGGCGCAGATCAACAGCAGCGGCTTTGGGGTGGGTGAGCAGAAACAGGTTGCCAAGGGTGTGGTCAATACGGCTGCCCAATGCGCCTGCCAGCTTGATGTGATGAAAACCGCGCTGCAGGGTAGCTTCCAGCGCCAGTTCCAGGTCAGTCCAGTCTTTGTCAGTCGGGTAGCGCTCAACCTGGGTGCCGTTGGCTTGCATATGGGCTACTTCGGCCGAGGTGAGTGAGTCGAGGTCGCCGATCAGCAGGTCAGGAAAGCAACCCATGCGCAGCAGGTGGCGTGCACCGCCGTCAGCGGCAATCAAGTAATCATTGTCCGTTAGCAATTTTGCCAATGCCTGCGGATGCTGTAGTTCTCCGTTGACGAAGATCCATGCGCGGGCTTGTTCTTTGGGGTTGGCTAACTGGTTCATGCAGGTCTGTCCATTCAATCAAAACGGCTGCCGGATTTGGAGGGCAGCCGTGGGTGGTCGGTATTGTCCCTCCGCCGGCATAATCCGGATCAGGTAGTGCGAGTCGAAAGCCGGTCCTGCTTTCCTCTCAGCCTGCGGCGGGCAGGCTCCCCGTTGTTGTCATTGTAGGTTAAGTATAGATGAATCAATCGAAATAAGCAAACTATAAAGTACATTAATGGATGGTCAAGAACCACGGGCAGCCCTTGACAGCGCGATTATAATGAAGGTATGTATGATGAAACTTTGCGTGACAAACGCTGGCAGCAGCGCCGGCAGATCACACCCGAGCGGGAAGAGGTCGCGCGCCAGGTGCTGGCGGAAGTGCGCGATGGTGCGGATGTGTTGGCCGCCATCCGGCGCAACCCGCTGCCCAGCGGCGGGCATATCTCCAAAGGTTTGCTGGTCACCATTTACATGGACGGGGTCAATGCGGGCGAGTGGGAGGCAGATGCCGAATTCCTGCGCATTATCCGCAAAAAACCGATGCGTTCGCTTTCGGGGGTCACCACCGTGACCGTGCTGACGCGCCCGCAGGACTGCCCGGGGCAGTGTATTTTCTGTCCGGAGGACGTGCGCATGCCCAAGTCGTACCTGCCGGATGAACCGGCGGCGGCGCGTGCGCTGCAGAACAATTTTGATCCGTTCGTGCAGGTGCGCAGCCGCCTCCAGGCGCTCACCAATGTCGGCCACCCGATCGATAAGATCGAGGTCTTGATCCTTGGTTCTTCGTGGGATGCCTACCCGCTGGATTACCGCGAATGGTTCGTCAAGCGCTGCTTTGATGCTCTCAACGGCCATGAGGCCTCCTCGCTGGCAGAAGCGCAGCAGATCAACGAAACCGCCGCACACCGCAATGTGGGCCTGACCATCGAAACCCGGCCCGACATGATCACCCCGCAAGGGTTGGTGCACCTGCGCACACTGGGGGTGACGCGTGTGCAGCTGGGTGTACAGAGCCTGAACGATGACATCCTGGCGGTCAATTGCCGCGGACACGACATCACCGAAGCCCTGCAGGCAACAGCCATGCTGCGCGCAGCGGGGTTCAAGATCGTGCTGCACTGGATGCCGAACCTGTTGGGCGCTACCCTGCAGGGCGACCGTGAAGATTTTGCGCGCCTGTGGGATTCTACCGCGGAATGGTTGGGCTTCTGCCCGGATGAGATGAAAATCTATCCCACCCAACTGCTGGAGGGCACCGGGCTGTATGAAGAATGGAAAAAGGGCCATTACACACCCTACACCACCGACGAACTGGTGACGCTCCTCGCGGATGTGAAACCGACCATCCCGCGTTACTGCCGCGTCAACCGTGTCATTCGCGATATCCCTTCCACCTATGTGGTGGAGGGCAACCGCCGTACCAGCCTGCGCCAGGATATCTTTCGTGAATTGCTGCGGCGTGGCCAGACTTGTAACTGTATCCGCTGCCGCGAACTGAAGGACGCCAAACTGGTTTCGTCAGAGCTTTCGCTGGTGGATATGGTCTATTCACCAGCGTTTGCTGAAGAACATTTCCTGCAATTTATCACCGCCGATGACCACATTGCGGGTTTTCTGCGGCTTTCCTTGCCTGATGATAAACACATCGAGGCGTGGCGTGATGAACTGCTGCCAGACCTGCAAGGCGCTGCCATCATCCGCGAGGTGCATGTGTATGGGCAATCACTGGGGGTGGGCAACGAGATGGATGGCGCTGCCCAGCACATCGGCCTTGGCACCCAGTTGATTGAACAGGCGGCAGAACTCGCCCGCCAGCACGGTTACCAAAAGCTGGCGGTGATCTCTGCCGTGGGCACGCGGCGTTACTATGCCGGACGCGGTTTTGTAATGGGCAGCCATTACATGGTCAAGGATTTGGCAGGCACGGCGGATTAAAAGATTCTGTTTTTGGACACAACCGCCGCACTTGACGGTATCTGGTGGGGGGGCTATACTACCCATAAGGCTGTCCCTCACCGGCAGCCAAAGAGATCACTGAACCCTATCATGTTTTCGCCCTGTTCCTGTATTTCACATGAACGCGGGTGAAGGGAGTTTGCATGCAGGAAGATTCTACGCAATTGCCGCACAAGATCATCAATGACTTTTGCATCATGTTTAGCAATGTCAACGGCACCGGCAGTTCTACCGCCAATACCACCGTGATGCGGGCTTTGTTCGAGATGGGCATCCCGGTGTCGGGCCGCAACCTGTTCCCCTCCAACATTAAAGGGCTGCCCACCTGGTTCACGGTGCGGGTTTGCAAAGACGGCTATTTGGGGCGGGTGGAGCGCGATCATGTGCAGGTGTTGATGAATCAGGACACCGTGGCAGAGGATGTGAAAAAACTGGTGCCGGGTGGTCTGGTTTTGTATGATGAGGCTTTCAGCATGCCGGAAACGCTGCCAACCAGCCTTGCCTTCGGCATCCCGATGGAAACATTGATCAATGAACTCGACATTGAAAAGCGTTTGCGCAGCTATGTTGGCAATATGATCTATGTTGGCGTGCTGGCAGACCTGCTGGAAATTA
>Ga0334890_1001817_pt1 | contig 26770 bp, 33 predicted proteins | sample GraSluR1_MG_3_FD_207220 | JGI IMG/M metagenome (GOLD analysis project Ga0334890, IMG submission 207220) | Sludge microbial communities from methane-producing bioreactor in Wageningen University, Netherlands - Granular Sludge_31_08-R1 | ecosystem: Engineered > Bioreactor > Anaerobic >... | reverse complement strand
TCATCACTGAATCAAATTTTTGCTTGCTCACATTCTCACCCCTCTCTACTATTATACAAAAAATACCCTGCATTGCTTCACACACAGTTTTTTTTGTGTGTCCACAATACAGGGTACATTTTAAATAACCTACAGTTTTTTTCTTGTCAATTTATGTTTATAATACCTTTCTCTTTCCAAAACACCAATTTGTCCTGTTGAATCACCGACATCGATTAAATCAAGTTCTTCACCTAAAACACATGCTTTGGAATCAATATTATCAATAAAATGAATCATCAAAGCCTCAGCAATATTAGGCTTCTTTGGTGAACCAAAGTTTCCATAATAATGATGACTCAACATGATATGTTGTAAAAGCATGACTTCCTCTTCTTCTTCATAACCTAACTCCCTGGAAACTCTATCTAGCAAAACAACACCCATTGAAATATGACCAATCAGTCTGCCCTTAATCGTATAATTGCTTCCTTCATATGAATCAAACTCAAAAATCTTGCATATATCATGTAGAATTATTCCTGAAAAAAGCAGGTCTTTATCGAGAAAATCATAGACAACCAAAAATCCTTCTGCTAATTTCAACATCGAATGAGTATGATATGCTAAACCTGAAATATATGCATGATGGAACTTGGTTGCGGCAGGATAAAGATAGAACTCATCTTTATAATTTAGATATATTCTTTCAGTAACTGCTTTGATTATCGGATTATCAATTTCTTCAATTACTCTTTCAATATCATCCATTATCTCAACTGTATTTACTGGAGCATGATTATAAAAAAACTTCATCAGCTTCTCTCTTTTTTCGTCTGATACTTCAAGTTCAGACATTTTTTTATATTCGATAACTCTAAGATGAACTCGCTCTTTAAAAGACATACCTTCAACTTTAAAATAATACAACTTATTCAATGATAAATGTTCATTCTTGTCGATCCTTAAAACAGCAACTTCATTATCTTCTGTCAATACAGTTAAGGGGTAAGTATCATAGGTAGAATCAGTTATTTGCTGAACCTTTCCAAAAAACTCGTATTGTTTATTCACTTCAAACATTCTTTATGCTCCTTTCTTAAACACGTAAGTCCCAATATAATTAAGGGTAAACTCTGAACCATTAACCTTTTGAACCTCACTAGAAGACAATAATAAATCATATTCTTCTGGTATAATAATTATCTCTGATTTTTTAGTGGGTTTAAATACAACTAAAAGATTACAAAAATCGTTATAATGCATCATGATTGAATTTGATTTAAGAATCATAACCTCTGCTTTTGCATCAAGTTCATTAGATGTTCTTAACTTAAAACAAGCGTAATCTTTTCGAAGTTTAACAACTTTCTTAAAAAACTCAATATCCTCAAAATGTTTATCTCTTAAACTCCAATCTAACTTATTAACATCATCTCCAGAAACATATGAGTTTTCATCCCCTATTTTGCTTCGATAAAACTCTTGACCAGAATGAACAAACGGCACACCCTGCGACAATACTAAAATACAATTTGCCAGTAACTGCCAATCTCTAATCACAGAAAGGTCATCAGTGATACTTAAGTACTTATCAAAAAAAGTAAGGTTATCATGGCACTCTAAGTAATTTATGCTTTGAGAAGAATACTTAAACATAAAGCGATTATTCGCACTTCCTAAAAGCATCTCTTTAACTTTTTCCATATTTGAGAAATCTCCGCTTACATATCCCTTTCCTTTTGGGTTAAATGTTGATCCTTTAATTGTCTCGCGATACTTATCATTAAAAAAGCTAATTGTTGGAACCAACTTTTTTGAAAACATATGTGCCATGCGGTCACTTAGATTGGATGAATACATATTCCATCCTTCACCATAGACTATTATCTTTTGATTCAAATCATGCAACTCCTGCCTGATTTCATTCATTGTTTCATAGTCGATTAACCCCATCAAATCGAAACGAAACCCGTCTATTTTATACTCGGATGCCCAAAAGATAACCGAATCAATGATGAGTTTTCTCATCATCTTTCTATGACTTGCAATATCATTTTGACAACCAGATACATTTGTATAAATACCATTTCTATCGACATGATAAGCATATCCTGGTACAAGTTTTTCCAATGAAAAATCGAAAGCATCATAGACATGATTATAAACCACATCCATTACAACCGCAATATTGGACTCATGCAACTTATCAATCATAATCTTCAACTCATTAATCCTTGAATAAGGGTCATCTGGATTTGTTGAATATGAACCCTCTGGAACAAAATATTGATGAGGATTATACCCCCAGTTATATGATTCCTCAGGGTTAGTCTCATCTACACCTTCAAAGTCAAATATTGGCATTAATTGGACATGTGTGTAACCCATCTCAATTAAATAATCCAATCCAGCAGTTCTATTCTCTTTTGTCTTAAGACCTCTTTGAACAAAACCCAAATATTTTTTTGGATTTTTTGCTTTAATGCTAACATCACTTGTAAAATCTCTTACACTAGTTTCATAAATTATTGCGTCGAGTATATTCCCTGAAAAATCAACTTCATTAAGCATCTTATACGTTTTATCAAAATCAATAATGTAATTATATTCTCCATTCATCCCTGAAGCTTTTCCATATGGGTCAATAACATATTGCTCCTTACCATTTACATAAACAAGATAACGATACTTATAACCATCTAGGTCTTTCTCGATATAGATTCTCCAGACTCCAGAATTCTTGTATTCTAAATCATGAATCTCAATATTCCCGAATGAATCCGTTAACTCAATCTTTACATATTTAGCAACGGGAGTCCACAGTTTAAATTTAGTTCCACTTTTAGTATAAGAGAAACCTAAATCATTTTTCTTATATCGATAAATATTATCGAATAATTCCGTTCTAACTATCTTGCCGGTATATAACTCTGACATCTGTTTCTTTGAGTTTTCTACAAAATAGACTTTTTTCAAATCAATATAAGCGTCAAAATTTGCAATTAACTTGATCTCTATACCTAGATTGATTTTCTGATTGATATTAAGTTTGATAATTTCATCATTGCCAATCAAGCAATAACTTAGATTATCTTGATAATTCTTGATGGGAATGATTATTGTCAACTCATCAAAATCATCAAGATAACTATAAAAAGGTCTTTTATCCATTATATTTCTCCATTAAGTATTCAGCATAACTTCGCAAAATATGATAATCATTTTCTATATTATTGTTAATAACCTGATACTCTAACTCCTGAATAATCTCTCCGATTACCTCTGCATTTTTAATCTTTGTAAGTTCAAGGATATCTTGTCCCTTGAATAAGAGGTCACAGGTTTTCTTAATAGGTAGTTTTTCAAAGATTTCAACAATCAAATCCTCTTGATTGTTCATTGGGTTAATTACTTGAGATATCTTGTTTGCATATAGACATATATCTTTTCCTAAACGATAAACTAACAATGGATTGTAATAATCATTTTCTGTTACACTAATAAGTTCTATACACTTACTTATCAAGGTTATTTCTTTTTTGGATAATCGCCAATTATCAGGAATATCTATTCCCTTAAGAAATAAGGACATAGCCATAAAACCCAAAAAATCTAGACTAATATCACTCTTAATATATCTACCTATTCCCAGAGAAAATTCATTAAAAGCAAACTGTAAATTGATTCTTTCCATATACTTTACTGCCTCTTTAGAATAATTGTAACTAAAGATTTTTTTAAGTTCATCAACGACTCTTTCATTTGCTAATTTTGATATAAGCATTACATTTTTTTTCATAGAATTGATTGTCTCTTTTTCTATCGCAAAATCAAGTTTAGCAACAAATCTTAAAGCTCTTAATATTCTCAAAGCATCTTCATTAAACCTTTCATCGGGATTACCAATTGCCCTGATTAGTCTTCTATTGATATCATGAATACCATCAAACAAATCAACCACTTTTTCATGATAATCCATTGCCAAAGCATTGATAGTAAAATCTCTTCTTTTCAAATCCTCATGCAGATTCGTAGAAAAATTCACCTGTTTGGGCTTGCGATAATTAACATAATCCTTTTCCGTTCTAAATGTTGTAACCTCAACTAAAAATCCATCCATAAAAACAGTCACTGTCCCATACTTGATACCAGTAGCTTTTGTCTTCTTAAATAAAGCTGCTATCTCCTCTGGTTTAGCTGATGTGGTGATATCTATATCATTTGATTCTTCACCTAAAATGCGGTCCCTTACAAAACCGCCTACAAAATATCCTTCATAACCAAAATCATTTAATCTTTGTATGACTTTTTTACCGGCAACAAACCTTTCATTCATAAAACCACCGTAATAATTATATCATAATCAACTATCATATCATACTTAAATAGTGAGAAAATATTGATTTTTCTAACTGTAAATAAAGTTTAGTTTATAATTAATCATCACTATGATATAATACTTACGGTGATAAAATGATATCAATTTCAGGAAGTTCTCAAGCAGAAATAATTGAAAAAAAATCAAGGTTTATTGGCTTGGCTTATCATGTAAAATCTTTAGAAGATATAACTGATTTTTTGAGTAAAGCAAAATCTGAGTATCCAAATGCAAATCACTATACCTATGCTTATGTACTCGATGATTTACACCAAAAAGCTTTTGATGATTCTGAGCCCAACCGGACAGCTGGGTATCCAATTCTTGAAGTGATCAATTCGAACAATTTGAATTATGTACTTTTAATAGTCATCAGATATTTTGGTGGAACTCTCCTAGGCACTGGTGGTTTGATTAGAGCATACTCACAAACTGCTCAAAAAACTATTGAGAATGCTGTTATTTCAAAAAAAACAGCTACATACTATTGCAAACTAGTGTGTAGCTACGAATATTTAGGTGATATAGATAGAATTATAAGAAATCGAACAATTCTTGATAGAGTAGAGTATGACAAATCAGTGGTTTTTTATTTCACTCTTGACCAAAATAATTTTGGGGAGATAAAAAGTCTCCTCTACAACCACAATAACTATCAAGATACCTTAACAGTAATTAAAGAATCATCAAAATACATCAGAATAGATTATTCAGATACTCAAATAAAGAGATGATTGCATCAACAAAAAGAAAACCGATAATAACAGAGATAACCATAAACAAAAATCTGATTTGATCTCCAGTATTTTTACGGAACACTTTTGAGACATCAATAGCTTGTATTGCCTTAAAGACAAACCAAGTTGCTACAAAGAACAAAATAATTCTCGAAATATTAAAAACGTTAGGATCTAACATATATTATCACTCCAATACTCCATCTGGAATAAATTGATTGCTCTCAATATCTGTATAAACATTAATAACCAACTCATTTGGCAAACAAACTATTGGCATAAGAGGTGAGTTTGTTGGTCTTTGAAGTTGACATAAATCTCTCGGACTTTCTTGATAAACGACACTAATTTTCTTATCTTCCACTTTCAACTTAATTCCTACAATTGCGTTTTCACGAGCAAAAGCATCCACCTCATAAAGTAAATCCATCTCTTGAGTAACTTTGCCAGGGACATAGAATATACCTTGATTAGCTAAACTGACATTAATATCATTCTTATAAATTGTATCATATACGATATATTGATTATTATCTAAATTAATCATCAATATCACTTCATTTTGATAGATAATCTTAGCATAGGTATTCCCTGTATCATTGAATCTTTGAATAAAACGGAACAACAATCCAAAAAACAAAGCTATTACTAAAATTGATCCTATGAAGATAAAATCACGTTTCTTGATAATATCACCTTCTTGACTATATTATATAATAAATTGCCAATAATTCAAATAACAATAAAGGAGAGCTCATGAAAAAAACAATTATAACCCTTACAATTATTATTCTAAATCTATTGATGGTTGCTTGTGAAAATTCAACAACCACAATTTCAGAGTTTAGCAATCCAAATACAAGTTACTGTGTACCCGGTACTAAAGAAGGTGTTTATACCTGCCAAAGAGTTTATACTTCATATTTTGACACACAAGTATTGCTAAAACTTTATGTTGATGAAACATACGATTATGATATTGAAAAAGTCTTTACAGATTTTCAAAACTTACTTGAAAAATACCATAAATTATTTGATAAGTATAATGCTTATGAAGGCATCAACAATATCTTTACAATCAACAACTCAAACCAAGCAGTTACAATTGATGAAGAACTCTTTATTGCAATAGAGTATGCAATCAACAATCAAACAATCATTACTGCAGATAATCAACTTCTCTTCAATATCGCACTAAATCCAGTATTACAAATTTGGCATAACGCCAGAAACAGCAATAATTGTGATGATTCCATCGAACTAGGAATATCCTATTGCCCAATTCCTGAAACCGAACTTAACCAAGATTTCAATATCGACCCTAACGATATCATTTTAGATAAAGAAAACTTTACTATTGCTTTTAGCAAAGAAAATATGGGAATAGACCTAGGTGGTTTTGCAAAAGGATATATCAGCGAAATAATCACTGAATATCTAAATCAATACAATAATATAAAATACCTGCTAAATCTAGGAAACTCCAATGTCCATGTTCACGGAATCAATAACAATAATGATACCGGAAAATACTACATCGCACTTACAAGACCTTCAACAACTTTCCAGCTTACTTCAGACTATTACAAAATCATTGAACTCAGTTCCGGCCAAAATCTTGTAACCAGCGGAAACTATCAAAGATTCTTTAAGAATCTTGATATTGAAGACAAGACAATCTATCACCACATTATTGACCCAAGAACTTATTACCCAGCTGATGAATCAATGGCTGTTACAGTTTTATCGACTAATGGAGCTATCGGTGACATCCTATCTACCGCACTATTCTTAATGGATATCGAATCAGGTTTGGCTTATGTAAATAACATTGAAGGCTTAGAAGCTATTTGGTATGTGTCAGAAGATGAAATCTATATGTCAGACAATTTTTCTCAATATATCTATGTTCCTGAAAACTAAAAACGCTGAGTCTCAGCGTTTTTTAATTAAATGATTTGATTTTCTCAGTAAAATTATCGAGGACTCTTCTTGCTAAATAAGCAGTAACTAGACCAGTAGGAACGCTTAAAGCCATCATATAAGGCAAAATATAAATCAATGTTTGCGTATTCGAAACTATAATAGCTGCCATTATCTGTCCAACCATATGCATCAATGAACCAAAAACACTGATACTAAAGAGACTCAATCTAGTTTTTTTAATTAGAATCATCGCAGAAACAGCCATAACTCCTCCGGACAAACTAATCCAAAAAGAATTTGAAAATAATCCACTATAGGTCAACCCTACAATAATCAACCTCGTCATTACAACTAAAAAAGCATCTCTTTCTCCTAGAGTCATCAAAATAATCAATGTGATAATATTAGCTAAGCCTAATTTAACTCCTGGAACAATGAATATCAATCCCGATATTGCAGTCTCAACTATCGATAAGACAACACTAATCGAAATCATAATCGCAATAAACACCAGTTTTCTAACTTTCACGTACTAACCCCTATTTCTTGACTTGTAAATATCGATAAAGCATGGTAAAAGGCCAAAACAAGAGAGCTATTAAAATAATCACAAACCAAAGAAACTGAGAGAAAAACTCAAAAAAAGCAAAATTAATAAATATTGCAAGACCAGATATAATAAGATATCCCCAAACAGAGAACCAAAACTGATTCTTTCTATTCCTTATGGTTTCTCTTTTTTTAACTATTTCTGGGTAAGCCTCCATCAAATCAGAAGCATCTCCAAACTCATTAATTGAACGATTTATCGCTTCATCTACAGGTGTACCTTGTTCAACCAAATCATCGACTTTTTCTTCTAAACTCATAGTCAAGATTTCAATTAGTTCTTTTTTATCTTCATCGTTCAACAAGCCTTTTAAAAGATTGCTGACGAATGATTTGATTTTATTCATTATAATCACCTAACATCTTAAACATTATTTTTTGCAATAACTTCCACTCACTTAACATTTCATTAAAGTATGCTTTCCCCAAAATGGTTATTCTATAATATCTTCTTTTTCTCCCATAGGTTTTCTCACCAATATAAGAAGAAATCAACTCTTTTTTTTCCAGTCTTTGTAAGACTGCATAAAGAGTTGCTTCTTTAATGTTGAATAAGTCATTAGTTCTATCCTTAATCACACTTACTATTTCATAACCATACATATCTTTTTCTAAAAGTAATTTTAGAATAATAGTTTCTATATGTCCTCTAATAACATCGCTGTTAATCATACATAACTCCTATTTTTTTAATATATATCCAATCGTAATTGCCTTAGGACCACAATGTGCTCCAACAGCTGGAGTTAGAAGATAATCTTTAATTTCACCTATCTCTGGTCTTTGTCTTGAAACTACATCTCTGATATATTCCATCTTTTCAGGATTGTTGGCATGAACTATGAATGCCTCTACATCCTTCCCTTGTGTTTCCGTTAAAAACTTTTCAATAACTCGATCAACTGCTTTATCAAAAGTTCTTATCTTTTCTATACTGACAACAGCACCCATCTTATCAATCTCTAATAAAGGCTTAATTTTCAACATATTTGCCATAAATCCTGCTGCATTTGATAACCTACCATTTTTAATCAGAAATTTTAAATCTTTTACAGCAAAATATATTTGATTATTATCCCTTATATACTCTAAATCTTCAATAATCTCATCAATGTTTTTTCCTGCTAGGTATCCCTCATGCGCTTTAAAAATCATTGCACACTCAATGTATCCAACTGACTTTGAGTCAAAGACTCTGACATCAACACCCTCAACCATATTTTTTGCAATCATGGCATTTTCATAGATACCACTCATCTTAGAAGATATAGTCACGAACAAAACTGTATCACAACCTTGATCACGTAATTTTTCATAAGCTTCCAACATAGTACCCGTTGAAGCCATAGCAGTTCTCGGTAATAAACTTGAGTCGTTCTCAATCATTTCATAAAAATCTTTAGCAGTTAACTCCTCAAAATCTACATATTCCTTGTCTCCCATTATGATTGTTGATCTGATAACAGTAACATCAAAATCAAAACTTAGATAATCAATTGCTGAATTAGTGCAAACCATGAAACCTAATTTTTTCATATACATCCTCCTATATAACTACTCTATAATTATAATCTATCAAGTAAAAAAGTCAATAAGCTGAACTTATTATTACTTCTTCTTGTTTCTTTTCGCTGTTTGAATACTAATTCTTTTACCTTTTAATTTGCGATTGCTACAGTTAGTTAAAATAGCTGATTCATATTTTTGAGGTGTAGAGAAAAAGCAAAAATTTGATAGAATAGCTATATTTTGAATTTCTCTATTATTTATCCCCTTTACATTACCAGAAACAAAATCTAAGATATCGGAAACAGTCAAATCGTAATCCTTACCGATATTAAGGTGGAATCTCACTGAATCTCCATCTTTTCTAACATTTTCAAAACTCTCATTGATATCAGAAACATTAAAGTGCGAACTATCCATAATGTTAATCTTCTTTAATAGTGCAGCAATAATCTGATCTTCTCTTAAACCGGCTTCTATCATTTGGTTTAAAATCAAGTATTCACGATCAAGATTTTCATTCAAACTGATATCACTTATCTCTTCTACAAACTTAGAGTGTTTGACATCTTCTACTCTTTCATAAGTTGGTATATTTCTCTTTTTAATCTTTGAGTTTGTGAGTCTTTCAATCTCTGCGATTTGTTTTAGTTCCCCTTTAGAGACTAAAGTAAAAGAATATCCGATATTACCAATTCTTCCGGTTCTACCTATTCTATGAATATAGTAATCAGCCTTTTCAGGAACATCATAATTGAAAACAACTTCAACTTTCTTAATATCTAGTCCTCTAGCAGCAACATCAGTTGCTACTAAAACATCGATTACATTATTATGAAATTTGTTCAAAACATCTAATCTTGTAGTTTGTGGTAAATCCCCATGAATTTTATCACAGTTTATTTTTCTTTCTATCAATTCTTCTGTCAACTCATCAACACGTGCTTTTGTATTACAAAATATCAATGCCAAAGTTGGTCGATATATGTTTAACAAACGATAGATTGCCTCTGTCTTATTTTCCTTTTTTACCTTGTAATAATATTGTGAGACATCTTGATTAGTCAATTCATCAGTAATTGATGTTACTATCTCCGGATTAAATAAATACTTCTTCGCTAATCCCACTATTCTCTTTGGCATAGTTGCAGAAAACATCAAGGTTTGTCTTGATTCATTAGTATGTTCAAAAATGGTCTCAATATCCTCAACAAAGCCCATTTTCAACATCTCATCAGCCTCATCTAAAACAAGGTATTTCAACTGATTGAAATCCATTGTTTTTCTTTTCAAATGATCAATAATCCTTCCAGGAGTACCGATAATAATCTGCGGTTTCTTCTTTAACTGTTGGAATTGCTTTGTAATAATCTCGCCACCATATACATTTACTATTTTACAATTGCTTATATACTTTGCAATATTGTCTAATTCATGTTTAATTTGAACTGACAATTCTCTAGTTGGTGTAATAATCAAAGCTTGAATTTCATTAACTCCAAAATCAATCATCTCAAGCAAAGGAATCCCAAAAGCTGCAGTTTTCCCTGTTCCTGTATGACTATTTCCAATAACATCTTTTCCCATAAGTAATAATGGAATGGTCTGTTCCTGAATCGGTGTCAGATTTACAAATCCCATCTCTTTTATCGCTTGTTTTATCTCTTCTTTAATTCTCATATTCCCTCTTTTTCTCATGAAAAAAATCAACTTCCTAGTTGATTTTTCAAGTCTCTAAATCAATAATTTCAATTCCGTTTTCTATCAGCAACTCTGCGAATAGACCCTTAGCTTTTATAGACTTATGGCTAAAGGAACCATCATAGATAGAGTTATATCCACACGAAGGTGACCCATTTTTTAATATTGCAAACATAATCCCATTTTCCAACGCGACCTCTTTAGCTTTATTTGCCCCATTAACAAAATATTCGGTAACATCTTCACCTTCTTGATTGATAACCCTTTTATCTGCTTGCACTTCACTCGGAATTCTTGGGATTGTCATGCCCCCCATTACTTCTGGACAAACAGCAAAAACCTCTTTGCCAGCAATATAATCGATTAATTCACGATTTAGATTGTTTTTTCCATTATACTTACAGTTGACTCCAAGTAAACAAGCACTAACTAAATATTTTTCCATTTACTCAAATGAATCTATATCAATTTTTATCTTTTTGCCTTGCTTTGAAGCAGCTGCATAAGATATTGTCCGTATTGCATTAGCGATTTTACCGCCCTTTCCAATTACCCTACCCAGATCTTCTTTGTTTACTAAAACTTGGATTGTAATAGATGAATCATCTTCAGAGAACTTTTTTACTAAAAGATCCTGTGGATGTATCACCAATGGTGTTACCAAGTCAAACACTAATTTTTCGAAATTAACAGCCATGCTATTACCTTCTACTTACTATTCTTTTCAGATAAAAATTCTTTTAAGATTCCTGTATTCTTCAATAAGCTCTTTACAGTTTCGGTTGGTTGCGCTCCACTATTCAACCATTTCTTAGCAAGTTCAGAATTAATTTCAACAAAAGCTGGTTCTTTGGTAGGTTCATAGACACCAATTACTTCCAAGCATCTTCCATCTCTAGCTTTTCTCGAATCAGCAGCTACAATACGATAGAAAGGTCTCTTTGTTGTTCCAAATCTTTGTAATCTTAATTTAACCATTTTAAATCCTCCTTAAAAATACCTGATATATTGTATCAAACAATGAAAAGTCTGTCAAGTATTTTTTATTGACAGACTTTAAATAAAATTAAATTGAGAAATTGAGTTCTTCCATTCCTACTTTTGAAGCCTCGATCTTTTTTACTAACCTATGTTTTTTAAGGGTGTTATATACATCGTCAAACCTAGATTCATCAACATAACCCATCAAATATCTCATTCCTTCATTGACATAAGTAACATTAACATCAAGACTTCTTACTTTATTAACTATTTTTGCATTTCTAAAATAGATAATTATCCCTTTTCTTCTAACCATGTATTACCTCTTTAAATTGTTTTCAAATAAATTATAGCATATTAACAAATAAAAATCAAAAAATAACAATCCAATATCCTTTATTTTTCTTCTAACGGGTGTTATAATCATTTTGGTGATTAATATGTTGTTTATGAAGGATATTATTCAAGATGGACATCCTACCCTTAGAAAAAAAGCTCTACCTGTAAAATTGCCGTTATCTGAAACGGATTTTTTGACTTTAAAATCCTTGATGGAGTATATTGAAAACTCTCAGAATGATGATTTAGTTGAAGAGTATCAGTTAAGACCTTCAGTTGGTTTGGCTGCTCCCCAGATAAACAAATCACAATCTATGTTTTGTATGAAAACATATGATGAAACATTTACCAAACTTCATAAATACGCTGTAGTCAATCCGAAGATAATCTCCCATTCTGAAGAAATGACATATCTTCCTGGAGGGGAAGGTTGCTTGTCTGTAGATGAGGAAACTACAGGATTGGTAAAACGTCCTAAAAGAATCAAGGCTAGAATCATTTTGGTAAACTTAGAGACTAAAGAATCCAAAGAAACTATCTTAAAACTCTCAGGTTATCCTGCTATTGTGTTTCAACATGAGTATGACCACTTGCAAGGAATTTTATTCATTGATAAAATCAGTGAATCATTACCTGAAATTACCCCTGTTAAATTCTTCGAACCTGAAAATTAAAAAATGCCTGTCATTATTTGACGGGCATTATTTTTTTAGTTCTTTAAGTTCTTTTGCAAATTTAACACCATAATCATAAATTTCTTGTTCTTGTGTAACAGATGGTTTAAACTTAATTTTAAGGCCTTTCAAAGGCTTCATCTTCAATTGTTCTAAACGTTGGATAATATTGTCAACCGCCTCACCGCTCCAACCATAGGAACCAAAAGCAGAAGATATTTTTCCTTTCAAAACTTCATAATTTAACTCCGCTAAAATTTCCCAAACTGTTTTAACTGTATCCCGAACAATAGTAGCTGAGCCAATCAGAAAACCATCAGACCTTTTGATTCTTGAAACCACTTCTTCTACTTTTGCATCTATAAGATCATATAGTTCAACCTCTACATTACCATTATATTCTTGAACAATTGCTTGTCTAATAACTTCAGCCATTCTTTTTGTATATTGATAAGCACTAGCATAAGGTATAACTACCAAAGGTATTTCATTGCTGTTTTCTTGTGACCAAACCTCATAAAGGTTTATGGCTTTACTTATATAATTTCCTTGTAAAACTGCGCCATGTGAAGTACATATTAAGTTAGGATTGTATTCTTTGACTTTGGCAATACCTCTTCTTACACTTGATAAAAAAGGAGACATGATTGCGTCGAAATATTCTTTTAAGCTCCGATCATAATCTGAGATGTTTTGCAAATTATCACTTATCACTCCATCAAAAGCATAGTGCGCTCCGAAAAAATCGCAAGTAAAAAGACAGTTGTCTTCTATTAAATAAGTGAACATTGTATCAGGCCAATGCAGGTTTGGTTGTAGGGTAAACTCAAGGGTTTTATTTCCTAAGCTTAATCTTTCTCCTTCTTTTACTCGATGAAACTTAAAGTTTTGATTAACAATTTCCTTCAAGTTCATGATTGCCGGAGTCGATCCCCAAATCTCAATATCAGGGTTTTTCTGCAACAGATTCTCAACACATCCAGAATGATCTGGTTCCGCATGATTTACTATGAGATAATCGATATCTAATATATCGATAATATCCTCAATTCTTTCAAACAACTCCTGATTAAATGGTGCTTTTGCAGTATCTATCAAAGCTGTTTTCTTATCACCCTTGACTATATATGAGTTATAAGTCGAACCAAATTCAGTCTCCATGATTATATCAAATACTTTTAGATCATAATCAATTGTTCCAACCCAATAAATATTTTCTTTTAATTTATAAGATTTTAATTCCATTGGACTCACCCCCTTTGATATTATACTCAATATTGAACATAAAAACAAATGTTTAACATTTTTTTGTAGATATAACATGGATTATTGACATAAGCTTTCTTCTTTGTTAATCTATTATGTGTGATAGAGTAATTTATTTAAGGAGGATATGAAATGAAGAATTACAGAATTATTACAGACTCTTGTGTTGATTTACCTGATTCACTAGCAAAAGAGCTAGAACTTGACATCTTACCACTCAAGGTTACTGTTAAAGGTAAGGAGTATGCTAATCATCTTGATAATCGCGAAATATCACCAGAGGAATTTTATGATTTGTTGCGACAACAAAACACAGCTAAAACCACTCAGGGAAATCCTCAAGATTTCATCGAAATACTCACTCCATATTTAAAAGAGGAGATTGATATTTTATACCTTAGTTTTTCTAGTGCTTTGTCTGGAACTTATAATTCCGGTTTAATCGCAAAAGCTCAGCTTCTTGAAGAATTTCCTGAAAGAGAAATTGTCATAATAGACACCTTATGCGCTTCCATGGGGGAGGGTTTATTAGTAACTCTAGCAGCTAGAAAACGCCTTGGAGGCGAGTCTATGGAAGATGTAATAGACTATGTTGAAAACATTAAGTTATCAATTTCACACCTATTTACAGTCAGTGATTTAGGTCATCTTCGAAGAGGAGGGAGATTATCCGCAAGTTCCTTGGTTTTAGGCAGTCTTTTAAACATCAAACCATTGTTACATGTAAATTTAAAAGGAGAGTTAAAGGTTTTTGGCAAATCAAGAGGCAGATTTAAATCTTTAAATGACCTTGTCACAAGAATGGAAAAAACCTATGACTTTGAACGCAATGAAATAATCTATATATCTCATGGTGATTGCTATGAAGATGCTATCTATGTTAGAAACTTAATAATTGAAAAACTTGGATTAAAAGAAGATCAATTCTTAATAAATCATATCGGTCCAGTAATCGGAGCTCATGCAGGAGTAAATACACTGGCAATCTTTTATATCGGTAACGAGAGAACAGATTAAGCAGAGAAACCTCTGCTTTTCTTTTTGGTGAAAAAACCAGGATTTATGATATAATATTATAAAACGCAAATAATATGGATGGGTATATTATGTATAAGATAATTGCAAAAGAGATATTGAATAAAGACGTAGATTTAATGGTTGTTGAGGCTCCTCTTGTAGCTAAAAACACTAAACCCGGCAATTTTGTTATCGTTAGAGTTGATGAAAACGGTGAAAGGATTCCTTTGACCGTTGTAACCAATGACGAATCAACAATAACAATTATCTATCAAAAGATTGGATACTCCACAAAAAAACTAGGTGAACTTAAAGTAAATGATTTTATCGAGGATGTTGTCGGACCCTTAGGGATGCCTTCTGTTATTCATAATGTCAAGAATGTTCTGGCTATAGCTGGTGGAGTCGGAGCTGCACCGCTGTATCCTCAATTAGTCGCATATCATAAGCAAGGAAGTAAAATTGACCTTATTCTTGGCGCAAGAAACGAAGAGTACTTGATTCTTAGAGATTGGTTTGAACAGATTTGTGATAACATCTATTACGCAACTGATGATGGTTCATTAGGTGTTAAGGGCTATGTCACTGACTGCTTAAAGGATGTATTGAAACAAAAGAAATATGACCAAGCTATTGCAATTGGGCCTCTAATAATGATGAAAAACGTTGTTAATATTAATAAAGCAAATAACTTGAAAACCGAAGTCTCACTTAACCCAATTATGATAGACGGTACCGGCATGTGTGGAAATTGTCGCTTGACAATCAACAACCAAGTTAAATTCGCTTGCGTTGATGGACCTGATTTTCCGGGAGAAGGCATTGATTTTGATGAACTGATCAGCCGCCAATCTTACTACAATGATGAAGAACACGTCTGCAATTTAAAAATCGGTGAAAAAAATGACTGAAAGAATTAAAATGCCCCTTCAAGACCCGATAAAAAGAAACTTGAACTTTGATGAAGTAGCTTTAGGTTTTGATATAGAACAGATTAAAATTGAAGCTTCGAGGTGTCTAGATTGCAAAAATCCCAGATGTGTTAAAGCTTGTCCTGTTAACATAAATATACCAGAGTTTATCAAGTTTATCTTAGAAGAGAAACTTGATGATGCTTATTTTTCAATCTATAAGGATAATATCCTGCCTGCCATATGCGGAAGAGTTTGCCCTCAAGAAACGCAATGTGAAGGTGCGTGTGTCTTAGGAATAAAATCTAAAAGCGTTGCTATTGGCGCACTAGAAAGGTTTATTGGCGACTATGGCTTAGATAACAACCTGCAAATAAATGAAACGATAAGAAACAACTCAAAAAAAGTTGCAATTGTTGGCAGTGGTCCAGCTGGATTGGCTTGTGCAGCGACCACTAGAAGACTTGGTTATCAAGTTGATATCTATGAAGCTTTACATGAGTTTGGCGGAGTTTTGAAATATGGTATTCCAGATTTTAGATTACCAAAAACTATCGTAGACAAAGAAATCTCAAGATTAAAATCCATCGGAATAAACTTCTTAAAGAATATTATTGTCGGAAAAACAATAACTCTTGACCAATTAACCCAAGAATATGGATACAACGCAATTTTCATCGGTTCAGGAGCAGGCTTACCCAACTCATTAGGAATCAAAGGTGAGAACCTAAACGGAGTTTATTTTGCTAATGAATTTCTGACTAGAGTAAACTTAATGAAAGCAAACTTGTTTCCAAAAACACCAACTCCGATAAAAATCGGCAAGACTGTTGCAGTTGTCGGTGGTGGTAATGTAGCTATGGATGCCGCTAGAACCGCAAAAAGACTTGGAGCAGAAGAAGTATTTATTGTCTATCGAAGAAATATGGAATCATTACCAGCACGGCTTGAAGAAATCCATCATGCAATTGAAGAAGGTATTGATTTTAGATTGTTACTTAATCCAGTTGAGTTGATTGGTGAAAACTATTTATTAAAAAAAGTTAAATGTGAGGTTATGGAATTAGGAGAAAAAGATTCTTCTGGAAGACAAAGGCCAATACCTACAAACACTTTTAAAACCTTTGATATTGATAACTTCATCATCGCTATCGGTCAAAGTCCAAACCCGATTATCAAAAAATCGACTCCTAATCTTGAAGTTGATAAATGGGGAAGAATAATCGTGAAAGAATACCAAACTTCGATTCCTTCAGTCTTTGCCGGAGGAGATATTGTTACTGGTGCTGCTACTGTCATTTTAGCCATGGGAGCCGGTAAGGAAGCAGCTATTAAAATAGATGAATACATAAAAAGCACATAATGTGCTTTTTTTTATGACACTGATGTCATTTTCTTCTTGACATTTACTAAAACAATGATAAAATATAATTATGACAACATTGTCATATAGGGGTGATGTAATGCCAAAAAGAACTTTTTTCAACCTAAAAGAAGATAAACACAAACGAATTATCGACTCGGCTATGGATGAATTTTCTAATAAAACTTATGAACAAGTCAATTTATCAGAAATAATTAAGAATGCTAAAATACCTAGAGGTAGTTTCTATCAATATTTTGAAGATAAAGAAGACTTATACATGTATCTAATTGAATTAGGAAGAAATGCTAAAATGGAATATCTTAAAGAGACTTTACAAAACAAAGATGAGATACCATTTATGACTCTAGTAAGAAAACTGTTTGAACAAGGGATAATGTTCGCCCTAAATCACGAAAACTACGTTAAACTCTTCGATCTATTACTTAAGAATAAAAACTATATCTACGACAAGATAATTGCTGAAAATATTGAGATTGCTATCAAAATATATGGTGATTTGATTGAGAAAGATAAGCAAAAAGGATTAATAAGACAAGAAATCAATACTCAAGTCTTTGCTAAAATGATTGTTGAATTAACCACTAATATAACAGTTGATGACTTAGACTTAGATAACACTGATTTGAGTTACCAACATATGAAAGAAAAAATCAATCAGCTTCTACTGATTCTAGAAAAAGGAGTAATCAAGTAAATAACATGTTTAAAGTAAACAATCTGTATTTTAAATACAAAAACAACAAAGCAGATGTAATCAATGGTTTAAATTTCGAGATCAAAGAAGGGGAGATTTTTGGTTTTTTAGGCCCTAGTGGTGCTGGAAAAAGCACTACCCAAAAAATTATAATTAAAATCCTCGAGGATTATCGAGGAGAAATATTATATAAAGGCCAAAATTTAAAGGAATACAAAAACGATTTCTATGAAGACATAGGAGTTAGTTTTGAAATGCCAATTCACTTTTCTAAAATGACAGCTCTAGAAAACATCAACTTTTTCCTTAAACTCTATAAAAACAATGCAGATATTGAACAATTGATGAGAAGAGTTGGTTTATGGGAAGAGCGTGATAAAATGGTTGCGGAGTACTCTAAGGGTATGAAAATCAGATTGAATCTTGTAAGAGCTCTCTTGAATAATCCAAAAATGCTTTTTCTAGACGAGCCAACAAATGGTTTAGACCCAACTAATGCGATGATTTTGAAAGAGATGATCAAAGAATTCAAGAATGCTGGTGGAACTGTTTTTATCACTTCTCATATTATGGCTGATATTGATCAATTGTGTGATCGAGTTGCGTTTATAGTCGATGGTCAAATCAAAGAAATTGATTCGCCAAGAAATCTTAAGATTCGTTATGGGAAGAAAACTGTCAAAGTAGAATACAAAGAAGATAACATTTTACAAGTTAAAGAATTTTCACTTCCAGAGATCGGTAAAACTGAAGAGTTCTTTGATATCTTGAAGACAAAGGATATCGAAACTATCCATAGCGGCGAAACAACCTTAGAGGATATCTTTATCAAGGTGACTGGGGTGAAATTAAGAAATGGAGAATAAACATCTAATTGTTTTAATCAAAGGAGAGTTACAACGACTACATAAATATAATGTTACATCTATTAGTATTTTTGTTGCCATATTATGGGGTGTGATTCTATTTTTTATCGACTTAGATTTTTTTAATGTTCTTTTGCCATTTATCGTATTGCTCGATGCAACAATGATGAGTGTAATGTATATTGGCAGTGTGATGTTCTTCGAAAAAAAAGAAGCAACTCTCTCTACTATTTTGGTTACACCTGTTAGCCACAAGGAGATTATCTTAGCAAAAATAATCGCTAATACCATTAACAACCTATTCTCATCATCCTTAATAATTATAGCTTTTGTTATTTTAAAAGATGTTGAGATTAGAATTCCTCTAATAATTATTGGCATAGTTCTAACTACTGTTTTCTTTACTGGAATGGGGTTATGGTTATCTTATTATCAAAAAGACTTTACTACATTATTGACTAATGTAATGATATTGATGTTCGTTTTCCTTTTGCCTTCAGCGCTTTATTCATTCAAGGTATTGAAGAGTGATATTTGGGAATATATTCTTAAAATAAATCCAATTCAAGCAGCTTCAGAACTGATAAATGCCGGATTTAAGTTTTATGAAATTGGATGGGAGTATTATTTCTCTTTGGGATATGTTATATTTGGTGGATTTATAGCGTTCAAATTTTTGATATTTCCTAAATTCAATGATTATGCCATATCTATAAGTGGGGTATAAAAAATTATGTTAAAAACTATAATTAAATCTGAATTAAGAAGTATGAGTAGAGATTCAATGTATATCTTCTTCTTTATCTATCCCGTTATTATCGGTGTGGTTGGTTACTTTTTAATTCCTTATCTAAAGGAAAACTCTGGCCCTTTGTTACCTGAAATAGTGTCGATGATGTTTATTTTGATGACAGGTTTTATCTATGGCGCTTTAACTGCTTTTACATTATTAGATGACTTAGATGATAATGTCTTAATCAGCTTAAAGATTACTCCGGTATCAGTTAGACTATACGTTGTCATTAAACTGTTTGTTAGTTTTATCTTTGGATTTATTGCTACTTTAGCAATCACTCTGGCAACTGGTTTTTTACCAAACTCAAGTTTTTGGGTAATCTTATTAATATCTATTGTTGGTGCATTGCAAGCTCCTGGAGTGGCGTTAATCGTTAACTCATTTGCAAGCAATAAAGTTGAAGGTTTTGTATATATGAAACTTTCAGGGCTTATACTTGTTGTTCCAGTCATCGCATTCTTCGTTCAATCATGGCAAGAAATATTTTTAGTATTTGCTCCAGGTTTTTGGTCAGCTAGATTAATCCAAATGGAACTTTTACCTCAAATTGATGTCAACTTCACATTTATTTTCTACTTCATTTTAGGGGTAGTATATAACTTAGCTTTTACAGCATTGTTTATGAAAATATATTCAAAAAGAAATAATATATAGGAGGAAACTTTTAATGCAAGTTTTAGCAATTATTCTTATTATCTACGGTATCATTTGCATCGCTATCGGCCTTTTACGCCCGCCTTTCATCATGAACATGAAGAAGATTAAAGTCATTGAAAAAGTCATGGGCAAGACTGGTACTATTATCTTTATTCTTGTTTTTGGAATAGCAGCTTTAGTAGCAGGAATACTGATATATTAAAAAATGTCGGATTAATTATCCGGCATTTTTTTCTCTATGATTCGTTTTTCTTTCATATCAACAACACATTCACTTTTGATAAACTGATTCTTACTATCTTTAGAGAACAATATAAAATGTTTACAATATAAGTATCCATTATAATAATGAGTGTTCAAAGGATCGAAACCGATAATGAAGTCAAATTCATGATTGGAGTTTGATTCTCTTATCAGTTTGCTTATAGCCTTATCTAAATCTTTATAGAAACTTGTAATAAAGTCAATATCAAATTCCTCGTTTTCTATTTCGATATTTTTAATATAGTTTGCTTGAATCATATCTTTTATTGGTCTTGTCTCAGAAGACAAATCGTGACCGATATCAATATGCGTTTGTTTCGCATAAAGCATGATTAAAGCTCCTATTTCATAAGAAATCACACGAATCGGATGATATGATCTCTTATTACCGAGCTTTTTAAGCATTTCATCAATTTCTATTGCATAAAGCGAAGGATTCAAATGCTTTAAACTCATGATTTCAACAAATCTAGCCATGCCTTCTATTGTTTCTACCTTCTGCTCATATTCAACTTCTTCTTTAAAAAAATCATTCCTATTCTTTCTTAAGCTGTGAAAAATCGCATATTCGTTTGCATCGTTTTTTATAAATGCATCGATAAGGTGTTTTGTCTCAATATACTTTAACTTGACATTATCTATTACGTACCGATATTCAAGTGCTTTGAATTCGTTTGGAAAACGCGAATCAGATTTATCCATTTGGAAAGCATGAAACATCTCATGAATCAGTTTGGATGCGAGTCTGTCAATTGAGATATCTCCATCGATTCTCCATATCGCTAGATAATTGTTTTCATAATATATCGCAGTATTTCCGATAAAGCGATTATCATACGGTATTGTTTTATCACTTAAATAAACATATAAATCGTTATATAAAGCAAAATCATATCTTTTGAAGTCTTTAAACAATTCTTCAAATTTAACTTTTTCTAACCTATCTTCTATCTGCTTATATAGTTCTCTCATTGTCAAGTCCTTCCACGTACTCGTTTAAAGAAAATGCTGCGTTGCTTTCCCCAATAAATTGAACAACAAAATAATTATTATAATCGTTGATTCTAAAATAGAAACTACCCTCAAATTGATTGACAAATGAAGTTATTTTATTTAATTCTTTTTTAGAGGTTATCCTTATCCTTCTCAACAAGCAAACATCAGAATCCTTTCCTTTGAATCCATTAATATAGTTTTCAATCGATAAAAGAGAATCTCTTTTATATTTTTTCCTGATTTTATTCTGATTAAAGTATTCTTGAATATTCTCTTCCAAGAAGTACCATTTGTTCTTTATCTTTTCACCTCTTAAAAATCCTTTGTTAAGATGTCTTCTAATCGTTCTTTCTGGCAGGTCGAACATCTCAATCAATTGTTTTAGATCATACATAGTTTACCTCCAATAACAATATAATCGATTATAAAAGATAAAGCAATAGCATTTTTATGCCATTTGGCATAGTGTCTAAATATCAAAAATTTTATATCTTTACATCTAATATTAAAAATGATATAATGTTACTCAGCAGAGGTGATAACTATCGATCTACCAATAATTAAATGTCGACTATGCAACCACGATGCTATCTTCTTTGAAAGAGCAAGGAAGAGAGACTACTATCAATGCAAAAATTGCAAGGGAATCATGCTTCACGAAGATTACCTTTTATCAAAAGATGCTGAGAAGAATCGTTATCTTAAACACAATAATGATGTTTTCGATTTAAAATACCAAAAGTTTGTTCAACCAATCCTTGATTTTATCCTAAATAATCATACCTGTTTTGAAAAAGGCTTGGATTTTGGGGCTGGTACAGGTCCTGTAATAAGCAAGTTGTTAAAAGATAAGGATTATATTACCAATCTTTATGATCCATTCTTTCATGATAACAAAGATATTTTGAATGAAAGCTATGATTATATTGTTTGTTGCGAGGTAATCGAGCATTTCTATAATCCTTATAATGAGTTTTTACTTTTAAAAAGACTTCTTACTACAAGAGGAAAAATCATCATAATGACTGATATCTATAGTGAAAACATTGACTTTAAAAATTGGTATTATAAGAACGATGAAACTCATACGTTTTTCTACAGTGAAACCACATTGCACTGGATTAAGCAAGAATTTACTTTTAATGATTTGAAAATCGATAAGAGACTGATTGTTTTCAATTAATAAGATGGATAACAAAAGAGATTTTTTTAAGGTTCTTTTTCTAGCGTTTTATTGTATAATTAAATATTGAAATCATCAATCAATAACAATCAACAAAGGAATATATCAATGAATACTGTAGTTTACAACATATCCGATTTAAACAATATTGAAGCAAAAGAAGCAATAAACACCGCCATAATCAATAATGATTTGGTGGTTTTTCCCACCGAAACAGTATACGGGATTGGAGCAAATGCCCTATCTGAAATAGCAGTTAAAAAGATATTCAAGATTAAGGGAAGACCTTCTGACAATCCTTTGATTGTTCACTTAAGCCACAGTAGTGAAGTTCATAAATATGTCAAGGATCTTCCTAAGCATGCAAGATTGTTAATGGATTATTTTTGGCCCGGTCCGCTAACTTTGATTTTTGAACATAATGGGATTCTTCCTGATGTTGTTACTGGCGGTTTAAAAACAGTGGCTATTCGGGTTCCGTCTCACCCTATCGCAAATATGATTATTTCTTTGTGCAATCTTCCGATTTGCGCACCATCAGCCAATATCAGTGGCAGGCCTTCCTCTACATTGTTTTCACATGTAAAAGATGATTTTTATGGGTTGGTACCGATAATAATTGATGGTGGCCCAACTCAGATTGGGGTTGAATCTACTGTATTGGATTTGACAGTTGACACCCCTGTTATCTTAAGACCTGGCAAAATTACTAAATCTATGATTGAAGAAGTTTTGGGAATAAAAATCCTAGAAAATTCTGATATTCCTAATGAGTCAACACCAAAATCTCCTGGCATGAAATACAAACATTACGCTCCAAAAGGAATTGTAACCCTTGTAGATGGCCAGTTTGAAGAAGTGGTTAAGTTTATTAATTCAAGATCTGAGTTTCACAAAGATAAATCAGTAGCTGTTCTTTGTCCAGATGAATATGTGGATTTGCTTAAAATAGAAACTGTTATTAAACTAGGATCGCTTAGAAAATTGGAAGTGATTGGAGAAAATTTGTTTAAATCCTTAAGAATGATGGATGAACTTGAGATTGATTACATCTATATACCTGTTATAAGCTCTGAAGGGTTTGGCCAAGCTATTATGAACAGATTACTAAAAGCTGCAAACTACAACATCATAAGAGTTTAAATACTGCTGGAGGTTACTTAATGAAAGATTTACTAAGAATGTTTACTAGAGTATATAACAATCGATGGTTTCAAGTTTTTTTAGGTTTTTTAGCCCTTCTTTGTCTTGGTACAGTTTACTCATATAGCATTTTAAGAATTGAAATAGAAAAAGAGTTTTCAATCGGTTCCGGCTTGAGTGGAATACCTTATTTGACTTCTCTTTTTTTCTATGCTTTGACAATGTTTATTTCAGGAAGATATCTAAGCAGATTTTCACCAACTAAAATAATGTTGATTGGCAGTATCCTTGTGTCAATTGGTTGGATACTATCCGGATTAGCATCTAACATCATTTTTCTAACTATTACCTATGGTTTAATAATGGGTGTCGGAGTTGGCTTGTTGTATGGTATACCTATCTTAGTGATACCAAAATGGTTTATAAAAGGAAACAAAGGGTTAGCTGTTGGCTTGATTTTAGCTGGTTTTGGTCTATCCCCTCTAATAACCTCTCCCCTAACTCAACTTAGTTTAGATAACTCAGGATTAAGTTCGACATTTGTTTCTTTCGGAGTGGCTTTCGGTATTGTTTTACCAATCATTTCTCTATTGTTTCATAATCCTAAGGAAGAATCTACTCCACTGGTAGTAAAAGTTAAGAAAGATTTGTCTATCGAAAATTCAAATAAGAGTATAGTTAAGACAAAGAATTTTTGGTTACTATATCTTAATTTTTTATTTGGAACAACTACCGGTTTAATGATTATCGGTTCAACAGGATTAATCGGGACTCAATATTATAATATTGAAATCCACATTATTGCATTTACCATTTCAGCTTTTGCTTTCTCAAATGCCATTGGCAGACCCATCTTCGGAACTCTCAATGATTACTTAGGAACAAAAAAAGCTATCTCTTTAATTCACATTATAACGATTATTTCTTCGGGAATTATTATTCTTAATCCCTTTAACAGTTTTTTTGTTTTCTTACTTGGCTTCGCCCCGTTATGGATGATGCTTGGTGCGTGGCTTGCGATTGCTCCTGCAGCGACTTACAGTCTTTTTGGCGAAACTAACTATCCACGTAATTATGGGATTATTTTTACAGGTTATGGGTTTGGAGCAATTATAGGAGTGCTATTTTCAAGCAGAGTTTTTGATGTCAATCTATCTCTTGACTTTATCTTTATACCAATAATCATCATTTCTTCAGTAATCCTATTTCTTTCACTAATGTTTTTAGGTAATTCTTCTAATTCTAAAGAATAATGGACAATACCCTGGCGAAGTTAAAAACGCATTGTATTCTATTTTAATTAAAGATGATGTTTGTTTGACACTTACCTATAAGTAACAAAACTAAGTACTTAAAAATTTGACTCTGGTTATGATAATCAGTTTTTTTTGTTAAGGCACTTACCATTTGATGGTTTGACTGAATATTTCATTAGAAAAAAGATAGAAATCTATGAGTGATTTCTTCTTTTAGCTGATGTAAATGTGTACACGTGGTTCTTCTGAACAAATAACACATTCGATCAAATCAAGAACAATAAAAAAGAATTTGAACAATTAAGTTCAAACCCCTAAATAGCTAATGTCTTGTCATAACCAAGTTTGCTCAACTAAATAGGTTGTCGCAACCAAGTTTACTATGTTTTCAGCATGGAGTTTGTTTCTAATAAGCATATAATCCTCATCAAAAACAAGAAATCAAAAAATTAAAACAATAACCTTATTATTTTTAATGTTTTATCGAGCAAGTCAGGTGGAAGTTTTTCAACAGTTTTTATATTCCTTGCTCTTGTGTCCATAGTTTTTACTTGTTCGCACATGATTTGTCCATAAGTTTTAGTCCTTGAATCTAAATCCACATGTAAAGGATATTTAAATGCTCTATCAGAAGTAATTGGAACTACAATAACAAATCCATTTGTTTTTTTATGATATATATCATTGCTTACCACAACACCAGGCCTCTTCACTTTTTGTTCGGACCCTAGTGAAGGATCAAAATCAACGATAACGATATCTCCCTGATTTACCATACCTCTCTACCTTTAGAGTCATCAAATATAATTTCACCTTTATAAGTTTCTTTATAATCTAAAAATAACTCTTCTAGTGATTTAGGATCAAACGAATCTACTTTTGATAATATAATTTCTTTTCCCTCAACCTTAACTGTAAATTCTTCGTTTTCTTTGATATCAAGCATTTTTAAAATAGCAGCTGGTATAATGACACCTTTACTATTTCCTATCTTCTTTAATTGTGTATTCATAAAATCACCATCCTTCATAAATAGTATATACATTCGTTATAACATTGTCAATTGTTTTATATCATTTATGTTTAAATAAAATTATAAGCATAACAAAAAAAGAAAACACCCGTAAAACAGGTGTTAAACACATATGTCTTGTCATAACCAAGTTTGCTATGTGATTAGTATGGAGTTTGTTTGTATGCATATGATATAACAACCCTCTGTTCAAAAACCATACCGATCCATTCTCATTAAATAATTTTAGTAGTTCAGATAATCGAAATACTTTTTCTAAAGTATCTCAATTAAATTTATTATATTGAGCAATGTTAGTTAAGTCTCTTAAATTATAACTTCTCATCTTCATCCTCCATCAATAATTTGTCTAAATTGTAACAATATAGATTCCATTCTTTGTAGTATTTGTTTAAACGATGCTTTTCGTTTGTGAAATACTTCACACCCTTAATACCTCGGATTTTCATTTGATTTAGAATTGAATCG
>Ga0334890_1001813_pt1 | contig 26818 bp, 15 predicted proteins | sample GraSluR1_MG_3_FD_207220 | JGI IMG/M metagenome (GOLD analysis project Ga0334890, IMG submission 207220) | Sludge microbial communities from methane-producing bioreactor in Wageningen University, Netherlands - Granular Sludge_31_08-R1 | ecosystem: Engineered > Bioreactor > Anaerobic >... | reverse complement strand
ATCATCGGCTACTTTCGGATTCTTATCATCCGCATCCTTGATACCATCGTTATCATCATCGTCATCATCGACATCTGGAGTACCGTCGCCATCGGTATCACGTTGAACGGTGATGGTGATGGCTTTCTCAGAAGTGTGTCCGGCATCGTCGGTTGCTACTACAGTGACTGGATAAGTGTGTTCCTCATCCTCATCATCGGCCCAAACTTCGCTATCGGCTGAACCAGTGATTTGGTTAGTCGCTGGGTCATGTGTCAAGCCTGTTGGAAGCTCTCCTTCGATTGTGACAGTGACAGTCTTATCATCTTCATCGGTCGCAGATACTGGAATCGTAACGGCTGTGTTTTCCGTGATTGTCGCATCATCAGCTGTGATAACTGGATCGGAATCATCGGCTACTTTCGGATTCTTATCATCCGCATCCTTGATACCATCGTTATCATCATCGTCATCATCGACATCTGGAGTACCGTCGCCATCGGTATCACGTTGAACGGTGATGGTGATGGCTTTCGTTCCAACATTGTCTGCTGAATCCGTAACCGTGATGGTTACTGGGAAGTCGCGAGACTCTTCAGTTGGTCCCCAATCAGTAAGCTGACTTGGTGTTCCGGTGATTTGACCATCTGTGTAAGTCAAGCCGTCTGGAAGACCGCTCATTGTTGGCACTAATGAATCATCTGTTTCATCAGAAACTTCTACAGTAATCGGAACAATTGGAGTACCTTCTGTTACTGTTCTATCTACAGCTGATATTACAGGGGCTGCATTATCATTTACAGTTACTGTGTAGGTGGTAACAGGCGCTGACTGTTTACCGTCACTATCTCTTGCAATCGCTACAATAGTATACTCACCTGTTGCTTTGACAGATATCTGTCCATCTGCAACCTCAACAATTTCACCATTTGGTCCAGTCACAGTATAAGTTATTGTTGGTGTAAGACCTTTTTCCCTATCTTCTGCGTCATTAACTGTTGCTTTGATATCGATGGCTACAAACTCACTTGTACCTTTATTGACATCATCCAATGAAGGGGCTGTGATTTCTGGCGCTTCGTTGGTCACTTGACCAAATCCAGGATTAGAAACATTACCCGAAGCATCTGTTGCAATGGCTGTAATTCTAGGCACACTGCTATCCGCTGCTGATGCCTCACGAATTTGAACATCTTCTGGGATTGGAAGATTAAGTTTACCGCCAGCTCCTGAAACCTCAGTGCCATCTGCTAGCGTCCAATTACCATTGGCATCTTTTGTAGCAGTAAGGACTGTTGAAGCCTCGTCATTGAGTGTCACTTCAATCTTGGCTGTATCCGCTGTCGGAATACTTACAGGAATATGACTTGCAGCAGTTGAAACAGAATCAACAGTTGGTGCTGTAGGTTTCGTCTCATCTTTTGCAGTAAGAGTATAATCATTAGTATCTGTGAAACCATCCTTATCAGTTGCAATCACTTCAACAGTGTAGTTGCCAAGTTTAGAAATCACTGCTGTATCACCAGTCACTGTAACAGTTTGACCATCTGGATCAGTCACTTTATAAGTTCGTGTGAACTTATTAACGCCATCACCATCTTCAACGTCAGTGATACGTCTGATACCATCTCTAAGATCAACAGAAATTTCATTATCATGCCCCAGGTCTTTAACAATATTTTGAGTTGACACTACAGGTGCATAGGTGTTAGATACGATAAATGGAACCTGAACAGTCGTCGTTTCAACGGCTTGAGTATTAGGATTCACAAAAGTGACGGTCACATCAAGTGTGAAGCTACGAGACGTTTGATTATTCCAGTTGGCTACATTCGGAGTACCGACCAGAGCACCAGTAACAGGATCGATATCAATTCCTGTCAATTCAGCTGGTAGTTGGGAAATAGCAAAGCTAGAACCTGGTTTATTTGCTGTGACGGCAGGAGTTGTATCTGTTAAAGCGACACCTTGAGCACCAATCTTAGCATAAGGCGTCGCTGCTAAGGCATCAACAACTTTTGGATTCGTCGATTTTTCTTGATCATCTGGAATACCATCATTATCATCATCCAAATCTGTGATATCTGGCTCACCATCGCCATCGGTATCACGCTGAACAATCAAAGTCACGGTTGTATCAACAAACTCAACACTGCCATCTGGTTTAACAATTGGATTGCCATTCTTATCTAGAGAAGCCACACGCACTGGAATCAGTGTTGTACGGACTTCTTCTTTAGCTCCCCAGTTAGAGATAACTGGGGTACCAGTAATATTGCCATTGGCATCAATAGAAACACCAGACAAGCCACTTGGAAGGCTACCATTTTGTGTAATGCTTACATTTGGTTTATTGACATCAGAAATGGCCTTTTCAGCTTCCATCTCTTGTTTTTCAACAACCGTTTTGACAATGGCTGACGCAGTTAAGTCTGTAAAGACTTTAGAGCTGCCTGGTTCATCAACATCTGGAAAACCATCGTTGTCATCGTCATCATCAAGATAGTCTGGGATGCCATCACCATCTGAATCACGATAAACTTTGACATAAACATCAACATAAACTGGCTCATCAACATCTCCTGTTTTACCATTGCGAGCTGTTGTAGTAATTGTCACTGGAATTTTAGCGACAGCTTCTTCCTCAGAACCCTCACCATCACCTGTGAATGGAATATTGGGACGACCAACTAATTGCCCAGAATTATTAACATATAAACCATTAACCGTTGGTGAAGTGATTTTCACAACACTGCTTGGTTTATTAAGGTCAGTGATTACTGTTGTAGCCGTTTGACGTTGACCATTAACAACAGTAATTGTTGGATTTTCTTCATCAGGGCTAACAGATGACGCAGTCACCTGTGTGAAGATTTTCTTATCTTCTGCACTTGCCTCTTGACTATCTGGAATACCATCATTATCGTCATCAGTATCTGAGGTATCTGCGATACGATCTCCGTCTGTATCACGATGAATCGTTAAAGTCCAAACAACTTCAACAAGCTCTTCACCACTCGTAACTTGGAGAGTTATTGGAATGGCACGTGTTTCTTCTGTTGCTCCCCAATCCGAAATTTGGACATTTGAACCTGTAAGAATACCAGAACTTGATACATTGATACCTGACAAATAGTCTGGAATATCAGTTGCAACTACTGAATATGGTGTTTTATTAACCGTAACTACACGAACAGCAGAAATATTGGCATCTTCTGTATAGGTCCTATTGGTTACACTAGCCGTAAGGGGACGTGGTTCAGACCAGACTGCAGTAAGAACAACATCTTGTGACAAGGTTATTTCTTCACCTGCACGATAAGTCTTAGTACCATCGGACCACCCAACGAAGTTCTTATCACCGTTAGTTAGTTCAGAGCCACTTTTTATAACATAGCTACTATGAAGAACTTGAACGTCTGTGCTAGGAAGGGGTCCGCTACCACCATTAGCATCATAAGTAACAGTAGCTACCTTCTCTTTCCAGATGGGAATAAGCTCTACATCAGTAGTGATTGGACCTTCCATATTATATTTTGACCAGACGACTGTTCCATTTTGAACAACTCTCTGATACCAACCTTCGAAGTCACCACCATATTGAGTGCTAGTTGTGTTAAATCCAGATTCTGGTTGTAATAGAGCGACGGCCTGCTCAAGTGTAATTCCACCATCCTCAGCTTGGCTTAGGGTATTACCTTTCAACACATATTTAACCGTTGACTCTGTCTGTTTCTTATCATGATAAATAGTCACCTTTAATGGCTGTTCATCCCAACCAGCATAGTAACTAACCTCACCGTCAGGCATCTTATTTGAACCATCAATGGCCACTGGAGTACCGCCACCCGCTACATTATCATACCAGCCCGTAAAGACATAGGTAATACCTTCTCTGACAATCTTGGTTTCACCAATAACATAACTAGCTAAACTTGAAGGTATTTCAATGGGTTTATCATAAGCCACCTGACTTTTGACCACATCTCCGGTCTTATCATTTAAGTAGAAATTAACATTGTTAACATGACGACGATATGTAAAAGTTGCTGAATTTGAAGTTGGAGTTAACCTTACTGATCCACTTGTTACCTCTTCTCCTGTGCCATCCTGACGCAAACGAACGATATCAAAACCAGGGAGAGTGAAATTTGGGGATGAATAGTTAATAATCAGATTATTGTTTGTATTGAGGTTTAAACTTGGCAATTGCTCTGTTTCACCTTCAATCACACGATTGACAACATATGGTACTGACCCAGTGGATTGAGTCATTGTCAGATTTTGAGCAGGGCCTTGTACAAATCCAATCGAAACTAGGTCACCCGTTCCTGATGGGACATTTGTATTCCATAACTGCTGATTAACCCCAGACATTGCCACAGCACTATCAAAAATTGGACGTAAATCCTGTTGATAACGGAAAGTTCCACTTGTAATTATATAATTTCTACCGAAAACAGTTCTTTGGAAGAGATAAGTATAGGTACGACGTTTATACTCAACTCTAACTGTAGTTGTCCCATCGCCAGAAATTGTAGACTGGGTAGCATTGTCAAATACAGCATATTGCGCAGCAAATTGACCTGTTGTTTGTCTAGTGTAACTAGTGTTTGTTCCAGTCGTACCTGTTCTTTCTTCCGTATATACCAAGGTATAACCATCATCATTGGCATTTTGCAAGTAGTGAAGAACAGTATACTTGGTGTCCGTACGTGGAGTCCAAACTGCATACAGAGTCATATCACCTGTTACAGATGTCGTATCTGAAACTGGTGATCCGTTTTGACTTGTCGACCAATGACTAAAATTGTAACCTTCACGAATAGATTTAATTTCAGATACATTTAAACTAGCATTATAGTCTCTTAGTTCCGTTGTAACAGATGATCCCGAACCAGTAACAAAAGAAACCTTCCATTTATCTTCTAAAACTGCATAGAGGGTAATATCTTTAGTTAGGACTTCAGTTTCAAAATCATAAGCTGGGCCATCTGGAGTCAATGACCAATGTTTGAAAACTTTACCTGGAGTTGTGATTTCTACTGCTAGATTGTCAGCATGGGTTTCAACTCCATCTCTCAAAACATAGGGTCTCGTTTCTTGGTCAGTCCCTTGACTATTATAGGTAACACTGGCCTGCCCTTCAATTCGAGCTTCGATTGTAACATCTGGATTTAATTTACGCTCACCTACAATGACTTCGTTAAAATCGACCAATTGATTGAAATTTTCACCATCTGCATAATACCATCCCCTAAATACACGACCAGGAGCTACAGTTGGAGTTACAGGCTCAACTAGAGTACCGTCTTCAGTAAAAATTTGTGTACTCACTAATTGTGGCTCACTACCTGTAATCGGGATATAGAAGCGGTAAGTTGGATAATCCATTTCTAGGTTTTCGATACTTTGTTCAAAGCGCTCAACTAACCTAGTCAAAGAAGCTGTTCTACTATCAATAGTCAATTGCGAAATTAATGTATTATCTAAAACATCTTCCCAAGCTTTAGCTACTTCATCAGTCACTTGTTGATACAAATCCTGATAGGCTGCAACTAAGGCTTGATCTTTATTAGCTGTTTTGACCTGCTTATTTAAAAATTGCTCCGCTTTTTCAACAAGAGACACCATGGCATCCTTGTTGACTTTTTGTGCTTGCTCAACCGCTTCGATTACGTTCTTAAGCTCATTTAAAAGAATGGTAAAATCTTCCTCAGCAGCTTTGTAGGTTTCAAAGTTTACATAAGGATCGACAATTTCTTTCTTAAGACGCTGCATTTCTGCTTGAACTTCAGAGCGTTTTTGCAAATAGGCTTCAACAAGTTCAGGTTCTTTATTGTCAGTATCAACAGTCTTTGAAACCGCTTGATTAGCTTCTGAATCTGGATTGGTTATCAAGGTTTCAAGAATTGTTTTATCTACAGCAACATCAGCATCTAGTTCAGAAACAGCTTGGTTTAAGATAGCAACTTTTTCTGCTAAACTTGCTTGGGCTTCATCTACTAAATCTTGCTCAACATAGTCAGGCGAAAGAACATTATTTCGAATAGACTCAATTTCTGCCAACAAATCTTCTTTGGCTTCTTCGTAGGCAGCAACAAGTTCAGGATTCTTGTATTGAGTATCAACTTCCTGATTAGCTAAGGAAGTGGCATCGGAAACTTGACGAGTCAATTCATTGCGATCAACTGCTGAGTCAGCAGCCAATGCTTGGACAGCAGCCTCGAAGTCCTGAAGAACTGATTGCAAGTCTTCTTCTGCCTGAGTAACTGCTTCCTGTTCAACATATGGCGTGATAACGTCAGCTTCAATCTCAGAAATCTTATCAAGAAGAGCCTCTTTTTTCTCTTCATAGGCAGAGATCAGTTCTGGTTTCTTACCTACTGTTTCACGAACAGCGTTAGCTTCAGATTTTGCAGTTTCAATCAAAGTCTTCAATGAAGACTTATCAGTTGCAATCGTATCCTCAAGCGTCTGTATGGCTTCTTTTAAACCACTATGTAGTGATTCCAATTCATCTTCAGCGTCTTTTACAGCTTGGGTACTTGGATTCTCTTCCTGTAAAATACCATTCTCAAGACTGGCAATCTTAGAAAGCAACTCCTCTTTCTTTTCAGAGTACGCTGAAACAACCGCTGGATCCTTATCCTCGGTTGCAATTCGTAAATTGGCTGTTTGCTTAGCATCATCAATCAAGTCACGCAATTTAGTCAAATCGACTTGATTTTGCTCGTCGGATTTTGTTTCAGATGGATTCGAAGTTGATTGTTCTCCGACTCCTGTATCCGACCCATTCGATGACGTTTGATTTTCAGACTCAGACGTCTCAAGCTCTACAGCAGAATTATTAAGCGCGCCTGAGTTGTCTTCTACATTCTCAGACGACGGTCCCTCATCTTCAGCATTTTCTGAAGTTAAAGAAGTACCGCTCTCATTAGCAAGTACTGTTGCTTGTGGAATGGCCATTGTCAGTGTTGTTCCTAGAAGAACTGAAACTGTTCCAATGGTTAGCTTTCGTATCGAAAACCGTTGTTTTCTTTTCCAAAAGTCCATAAAAACTCCTTATATTAAAAAATATTATTCATTATATTTTACCACAATCATAATTCTTACACAAAGAAAATGAACTACATTATAATGTTCTTGCAATTCTCATATCAATTTCATTATATCGCTTTTTGCAAAGTTAAAAAATAAAGTAGATACACACATCACTCATATATTCTTATTACAAGCATGCATAAAACTATTTAAATCAAAAACGCTGTTATTTGAATTTTCTGAATAATCGTTTCCATTATACCTTTAGGGGTATTTTTTTCCTATCAACCATTAGTAAAACGACTATTACAAATAAAATTAAACTAATAATTTGCTTAAATGATTATATATTTACATTATAGTTAGTACCAAAATCAAATCAATCATTTTTCTAATAAATAAAAAGACCATCATCTTATTCTCAAGTCGATGATGACCTTTGGTTCTAGAATAATCACAAGTTCTGTTGTAAGAGTTATAGAATAACCGTAAAGGTAATGGTGTTATCTTTATAGCTCGCTGAAATTGAGCCTTTGAAGAGTCTTACCATGCTCTCAGCCATGGAAAGCCCAATACCGTAACCAGATTTCTTGCTGTTATGGGACTGGTCATCTCGGTAGAAACGTTCGAAAAACCTACTGTAGTCAACCGTCTTTCCCTGAGCATAGGTATTAGAAACAGCTAAACGTGCACGTTTTCGAGTGCGACCAACCCAGTCCAGACTGACAGTTACTGTTCCTTCTGAATCACAATATTTATTAGCATTATCCACCAAGATGGTAACTAACTCAAAGAGGGACTTCTCTTCGGCCTTAGCTCGAACACCAGGTTTGATATCCATGATAAATTCCTTACCGTCTCTGACAACAGGGCCTTTGAAATCTTCAGCAGCATCCTCTGCTATAGCTGAAAAATCTAAGTCTGTTAAGACCAATTCAGGCTGTTCTTCTAATCTGGCCAGACTGACTAGACCATTTATCAAGCCTGTCAAGCGTTGCACTTGGTCGCCTGTACTCTTAGTCCACTCTGATTCACCATTCATTAATTCAACCAATTCATTATTGGCGGAAATAATGGCTAAGGGTGTTTTCAATTCATGACCTGCATTGGTGATAAAACGACGTTGCTTGTCGTAATTTCGAACAAAGGGCTCGATGACCTTACCAGAAAACACAGAAATAACTGTTACAAAGAAAATAAAGCTAGCAGTTGACATCCACAATGAAAGATGGACCAAGGTTTCATTATCTCTCAATAAGTTAGTGGCATCTAAAACGACAAGCAGAAAACCTCCACTTTTAAGTGATGTAACTTGATAAGAATAAGTATGTCCTTGAAAACTAAAGTCACCACTCTCACGTCCTGAAGCTTGTATTCTTTCAACCCGTGAAAGGACCTGATCATCTGTTAAATCAGCAATATTGTCTGTGTCAATGGATTCAATGTCTCCAGTCGAATCTATTTTAGCGGTAAAATAGCGGTATTGGAAGATAATGTCCATGCTTGCTCGACTCCCTAGTTCTTTGGAAGTCTCAGTTAAACTAGGAAACTGACCATCATTATCTGTCAGTATTTTCAATATTTTGCTAATTTCATTGCGTGTTTGCAGGTACCTGGCTGAATTAAGGACACCAACAACTGAAAAAAGAACAATCAAAATAGCTAGAGAGGCTATAGCTATAAAGCGTAAACGGAGCTTACGAAACATAAGAACCTCCTAGATTTCCACTAATTCATAGGAGCCATTTTCCTCACCATTTATAAGCAAATTGGCACCAATAGCCTTTAGCTTCTGGCGGAGGTAAGAGACATAAATAAAGACATAACCTTCATCTATATCCTCGTCAGTTTCGTTAGCCCAGACATGACTGAAAAGTTGTTGCGTTGACAATTCTTTGCCTACGTTTAACATGAAAAATTCCAGCATTTTGGATTCTTTTCCTGCCAAACGGATTGTATTTTGACTGACAAGTTCTTGTTCCCCGACATTTAAGGTGACCGTGCCAACTGTGAGGACGTTTGAGGTGAAGCTGGTATCAACTCGGCGGGCCATTGAACGTAAGCGCGCCAGCAATTCTTTCAAGGAAAAAGGCTTGGTTAAATAATCATCTGCTCCAGAGTCCAGACCATTCACCCTATCATCAATTTCGGCCATGGCTGTCAGCATGATAATGTGGGTCTGGTTGCCGGTCTGGCGGATTTCTTGGACAGCTTCAAGGCCAGATTTGATGGGCATCATGATATCCAAAACCATAACATCATAGGCATTTTCCTCAGCCAGGTCAATAGCTGCTTGGCCATCAAAGACGGAATCAACCTCATAACCTTCGTGTCTCAATGCTGTGGTCAGAACACGGTTCATTTGCACTTCATCTTCTGCAATTAAAACTTTCATTTAGTCACCCGAACTTTCTTCTATCAAATTGCGTATGGTCTGCATACTCAAATCACAAGATGCTAATTCGTCAGCGCAGCGCTTGAGTTCACGGACAATGCGCTTTGGATTCTTTATGTCGTGTTTATACTTCATCTGGTGTTCCAAACTTGCCCAAGAATCCTGTGCAATGGTGCGGAGCTGGATTTCAATATAATAGGAGCCCTGCTCATTTCCCAAACAATCAGGATAAGGCGTTGTCACTTCCACTATCATATGGTAAGAGCGGTAACCATTGGGTTTGGCATTGAGGATGTAATCCTTCTCTGTGACGATTTGACAGTCATCGAACTGGCGGATGAGCTCAACCAGCTTGTAGATGTCATCGATAAAACCGCAGACAATCCGAATACCAATGCTGTCGCGAATGATTTTGAGGGCAGATTCTGTTGTCTCAGGCAAGGCTTTACGCTGGCACTTGTCTCTCATGCTTTTTGCACTTTTAACACGCGCAATAAAATGTTCATATAGCTTGTATCCAGTCTCAGCCTTGGAAAGTTTATTTTGCTCCTTAAAACGGTGACTAAAATCCTCTAAAATCAGGGGGAGATAGTCTCCGTATTTTCCATAAATCGAATCTTTCATAACAATTCCTAATCTATACTTACTGACTCAATTATATCAAATTTTCTTATAGTAAGCTGAATAGAAAAAGACCAAAGAAGCCTTTGATCTTAAGTTATTACCATATTGTTATCTACCCTTGTTCAATATCCACGACTTGCAAGGTTTTTCCTAGGCTATAGAGGACTTTGAGGACAGTGTCCAGGCGAGGACTAGTAACTCCTGTCTCCATGCGGGCGATGACTGGCTGTCTGACACCGGTCATTTCTTCTAACTTCTTTTGAGAAATACCGCGCTCATTTCTAGCTAAAATTAGTTCAGACATGATGGCGACGCGAACTTTGCTCGCTTCAATTTCTTCTTGGCTAAAGACTTCTTTTTCAAATTCTTCCCAGGATTGACCAATAGCTGGATTATTTTTCATCTTTCTGTTTCCTTTCTATGAAATCTTCTAGTTCTCTTATTGCTTGTTCTATTTCATGTTTCGGTGTTTTTTGTGTTCGCTTGACAAATTGATGAAGCAAGACAAATCCCCCATCAATCCAGGCTGCAAATAATATTCTATCTCTTAGGGGACGTAGTTCCCATATTTCACCACTTAAGTGTTTAACTACTGGTTGACTAATATAAGTTCCATGCTCACTTAGTAATCTCATGTAGTCCTGAATTTTTTTCAATTTTATCCGACTATCTTTATCTTTCCTCTGTTGGAGTAAACGAATATAGTCAGCAACGGGTTGGTTACCATGTTTATCCTTATAAAAATGAATTTTATGCAAACTTATCTTCCTCTCTATAATAACTTAAAAGTTATTAAATGTAAAGTCTTCACTTTATATATTCGAAAAAATATTGACGTTTGCATTGAAAAAGCAACCATTTTTTGGTTGCGAGTAAATTATAAGGCTTCAAATGATAGTTTCTGTCATTTCTTCTTTTTAGGTTCTGGTAGCTCTTCAACCATGGCATCGAACAAACCAGTTAGGTAGTCTGGATTGTCAAGGTCATCAACGAGAAGCATTTCTTTTGCGCCAGGATAGGGCTCTTCATAATTGACTTCGGATAAATAGTCGAGGGCTGATTTGACAGGTTTGACTAAGAGTCGATCATCATAAATACCTCCGACAATCTTATCCTTATAATAAAGGATGTATTCACCCATCATTGCTCGGTATCTGATTTCCTCTAATCCAGATAATTGTCCCAAAACAAAATCTAAATAGTCCTTACTTGAAGTCATGGCTCGGTCCTCCTTTATTCTCTCAAGCCAATTATAGCACTTTTACAATTCAATATAAAAGAAAACTAGGCTGAGTAAAAATCTCAAACCTAGTTGTTTCTTTAGATTGCTTGTGTCATGAAGCCACGGATCAAAGAATTTGCTTCAGACAAATACCTCGTTTACAAAATAGTCTTGTAAATTGCTATAAATTTTTTCAGGCTTTACAAGTTTGTTAGGAACTGTCTGAAATATTTCACCTGATGTATTCTGCCAAATAACCAATCCATCAAAACCAAGATTTTCAATAACATACATCTGCTCAGTGTCAGAATGTGTATATTGACGCTCGTCCTTTGTTGCAACCACCACATTCAGATAGTTGTCAAATTCAACACCTGTAAGTTCGTGATTGCCAATTTCAAATTGTCCATATTTCAAAAGCAATCTTCGAAAATCTTCAGCAAAACTTAAACTCAATTCCTCTTCTGCTTTTTCAACTTGATTTGAATAATCTCCAGTTTCATGATAGCCATATCTTTGCATTAGATCAAAAATATCCATTGTTAAATACCTTTACTTTCAATTTCTTCTGCTCGATTTTTCCAATATTCGGCCCTTTGCTTCGCAAATTCAATTCTATTAATTTTTGAAGGCATTATCCCAGGGTTACTATGTAAATCTCCGTAGTTAGCTTTATGGAACGAATCCGTCAGTTCTGATAAGCTAGAAGTCATTTCCTGGCTGTTATGATGTAAGCAACATGGTTTTCCATCTTCACCTATTGGCGCTTTACCTTGTTTCATCAGTTCAAAGTTAGTAACTGTTTTATATTCACCATCTACCTTATGAAGAGACTCTTTGTTTAAAAACTCTGGAGTATCTATCGCTGGTGCTTTCAGAGCTCTTACTTCACCTACCATCCCTTCTTTTAATTTCTGAGATTTCAACAATTCAAGTTGTCTAGGCGGAGCAGCTGTATCTCTTTGAATATCTTTAGAATAAAAGTCGCCATTTTTCAATTCAGCTAGATTGTTGGCTAAAGAAATTGCAGGCTCTGAATATCCCTCTGCCTTTGCAATAATCTTTTCAGCTAATTTCAAATTGCCCGAGATAGGATTAGAAGCTATTTCACTAATTCTTTTATCCGAATCAAAATATTTTCCAATCGAATCATTGATTTTTACCCCAAATTCTTGAGTTGACTGTTTTATTTCACCAACTCTATTTGACATCTTTTCCATCAGGCGAGTCCTCCTCTACTTGCCCAATCTTGAAAAGCTTGTTTATTATTTAGTTCATTAATAAAATATTGAATCATAGTAGCTTGAACCAAGTCTCGTTTTGTTTGTTCTTGAATCCAAATTGGTAAATGAGTGGCAATTGCATCATTTAGAGTCTGTGTAAGAACCTTATAATCAGATGTTTTTACAGCTTTTTCTCGGACAACTCTTACAAGTTCTGGATATAGTTGATTACTGATTTTAGCATAGTCATGCATGCTTAAAGACTTGTTTTGACTTGAAAGCCAATCAATAATTCGGTGCTTAGTCAGGCCATCAACCTGAATATGATCAACAATGCCTCGTATTTCCTTCAGTTGCAGAGTTTCATCGAGATTTTCATACTGACTCAATAATTCAACGATAGCTAATCGGTCTAAAGTATCATCATAACCAGTTTTCTTTCCATTAAATTCGTAAGGTCGAACTCTACCTTCAAACTTGTCAATTCTACATAATACTGGCTCAATCCACTCGTTTTGATATAGTGCAGCTACTCCTTTGGGTAATTTAGCTAATTCTGCAATTTGGTCATCATTCAAGTTCGCCGAATTCCCAACCAACTCCCTATCAGACAAATCTGGTAGACGCATGATAATTTTAGTATTTGTATTTCGAATCGCCGCCATATCTAGTAGACCAGGCGATTGGTCAGCAATGATAAATCCTTCACCATAGGTTCGCATTTCAGCAATACTATTGGCAATCATCTCAACACTCTTACCAATTAAATTGCTACCTTCCATGGATTGTTCGCTTGAGGTACGTTTCAATATATTGTGAGCTTCTTCCAGTACAGTAACATGTTTTAATGGAGAGTTTAATGTTTTAGCTTGAGTCATCCGGTATTCCTGAAGTTTCAAGATCAACATCCCCATAATCAATGACTTGGTTTCTGAGGAACCCACACGACTTAAATCAACAATCACATTTTCATCAAACAGTTTTTCATCCGGAAGACCTTGATTACTAAAAATCAAACCGTTTATACCATTTGAAAGTGACTCCAAACGTGTTAATAGGGATCCTTTATAGGCACCCTTATTCTCATTATCATATTCACTTGAATCAATAATAACTCTGATATTGCGAATAACATCTTCAAATGTTGGATAAAGGTTTCCATATTTATTGTCTGATGTCAATAAATCCCATCCACTGTCCTGATAAGCTTTTTCAATAGCATTTTTTAAAACTGCAGGCATAGCTGCATACATTGGCCAACAAACATTGAAAATCTCAACCAAACGGTCCAGATGCTCCAGCACATGGATACCTTTCGGAAATTCGAAAAGATTTAATCTCAATAATTCGCTAAGTTCAGGATTTGTACCATAAATTTTCACATCTGAATCATTACCATAAACGTGTTTGTATTCGCCTTTTGCAGGTTCTACTACTAAGAATTTGACACCTCTTTGACGAACCTCGTTTAGTATTTTGTAGACTGTATTACTCTTACCGGTACCTGTACTACCGGTGATAAAGGTATGAGATGCTAGTGACTCCAAACTAATTCTTGCTGGAAGTTGCTCAATATGATTCATGTGGAAGATTTTACCAAGTTTAATGGTGTTGCCTTCAACTTTCTCATAGGAACTGATATTTCGTCCAAACTCAGCACATTCAAATACAGGGAGTCCTGCAATTGATTTTTGTGGGAAGTTTAGTGAATAAGCCAATTCTTTTCCGGATAAAGCAGTTGTTGCTGTTACAATTGGGGGATAAACGGAAAAAGTTTCATCAGTTTCAAGTAGATTTGGATTTAGAGCAAAAATAGGATGACGTAAATCCTTCAAGTAATCAACGATTTCATTAGCTCGTCCTCTTTCTTCAGGGACATCACCTCGCCAAAGATTAACAACTGTTTGGGACATATGGGATTCTTCGCCTTGGGTCAAAGCAAGGTATGAATGAGCCACATTATTTGCGATATTCTGGTCTTCACTCAAAACATAAGCAGCAAAATCCCACATACCTAAGGCAGTACTCTGTTCCAAACGTTTCATTTGTTGATCAAGTAAATCAAGTGAGTGCTTGATGTTATGATTAGTAAAGGTTTGGGTAATACCTTCATTCTTTCCGATGGTTGCGGTAACATTTGAAGTTCTGGCGAAATTGGCACCAAAATTGGCACCAAAGTTCAGAGCTTTGGATGCTCCAGATGTGAGGGCAGTTGATTTTGAAACCGCTCTGCTAGTTGATTGAGCAACTGACTTGCCTTTTGAAATTGATTTACTAACAGCCTTTGACCAAGACTTACCTAAAGTCTTTGCAAGGCTAGTACTTACCCCCACAGTTGATTGGGTACTTGCAGATACAGTTGAGTTAGCCAAACCTGGTATATTCATTCCACCAGAGACTGAGGATCCAACTGTCTTACTTGCAGTGGCACCAACAGTTCCTGTTGTCGAACTGTTTTTTCCTTCCGTTTTTGTATTTCCTTTTGTGGTTGTTTCAGATTCAGTTAACGTTTGACCATCTGTATCCGTACTTCCTTGTGTATCAGTACTTGACATATTTGTACCAGTTTGAGTCCCAGCACTTGCACCCACATTAATTCCAACGGTTTCTGCAGAACCACGAGCATCTGCTTCCGTATAGGTAAAGTTGGTTTGCCATGATGCATATGGTGATAGATCGGAGTAGATACGGGATAGGTTCAGCTTTCTCTCGGCAATGTCCTGTATTGGTGTAGCTAAGAGCACCAAAATATACTCTTCTTTTACGGTAGTAGGAATCATCCCATCAAGAAGTTTTTCGATTGTCTGACTAATAAATTTCTCTGATTTTTCAGTTGGTACATTTGATGCCGTTGCAACAGAATAGTGGACATTATTGTTAAAACAAGGTAATTCACCACGACCAACGGATGGGTCCCAGGTCGAACCTGGAAAGTTTCCTTTAATGGCCGATTCCAATCTACGACGATAACTTTCAACATCAACATTATTGTCATCATTATCTGTATTGGTAATCGCTAGATAAACATTTGTCTTGTTTACTTTTCGCTGAAAAACAAGTGAAATATTACAAGCGTCATTCGATAAGACTTCATAAACATTGACAAGTTTTTCTAAGCTATTTTCTTTTTTATCGGTCACCCATTTTGTGATATTGATGTAACGGATGTTATTTGATGAGCGAAAACTCCCATCATATTCTACTTCTTTTTCGATTGGTAGATAAATATCCTTTATTTGAGAAAGATAAGCATTGTAAATTTCAACGGCATTTGCAGCCAGCAAACGTGAGGTATATTCTTCTGCCTCATCACCTGTTAAATCCGGCATTTGGGTCAGGAATTCTTCTCGTCTTGCTTGAACCTGTTCCAACTGTTCAGGACTTAATGCTGAAAGTTTTGCAACAGCATCTGCACCCTTTCCTGCTACTTTTTTAACAATATTCTTTATTCCCATAATTAACTCCTCTAGGTATTCTCTTTCCAATCTAAAAGTGAAACGACCTCTTGAGCATAGGTTTTTAATTGACTTAGTTTTATTTCGTAATCTTCAATTTGTTGATTCATTTCAATAATTTGCTTATTGGTCTTTTGTAAATTTGGACTAAAATCAACAATATTACTCTCAATGATACTAATTAAATTATTTGTCCAAATTGAAAAATTTTCTTGATGTACATCTTTAATTTGATTAGCCAAATTATTTATTTCATTTTGGAAAGATAACTCGTATTTACTAGATAATTTCTTCAAATTAATTTTATTTTTATCGCCTAACAGATGAAAATCTCCAATTTGAATACTTAATTCTTTGAAGTTTTCCTGATTAAATATTTTTGATTCATCTCCAGATAATTTGATTAAATCATAATTAAAAATCAATTGTTGTAAATCTTCTCTTTTTTCCAAAGGTAGGCCTTCAGCTGCTCCAACAACTTCTGATAACAGTTCTTTTAAAACTGAGGAATTCTCTTCCCAGAAGTTTACAGAGGATTTAAAAATTTCATATTTTTTACTTTGGATCTCTTCATGAAAAGAGTCTTTTGCATAAGTAATCAACTCTTGCGATACTCGGCTAAATGCCTTATTTTTTTGAGATTTATAATCCAAACTACCTTTATTCTGATCTTTCATATCAAGTTGAAATTGATCCCAACTTGTTTGCACATTTGATAGTGTCAAATCCTTTGGAAGACTCTGGAGATTATTTACAACGTTATCCCATAGTTTTTTATTTTTACTCTCGTGTAGTTCTTTGTATTTTTCCAATTGATAATCGTGCTTTGCTTTTTCATAATACTGCTCACATAACGAATTCAGAACACCCAGATTAACCCTGTTCAAGTCAATTTCTTTGCCTTTCTTGAGAAGTTGAAAATAATCGTTAGCAAGTATACTATCATTTTCTTCTCGTGATAGTCTCACATTATTAATCAGACTTCTCTTATTGTTCTCCAACTCTTCTTCTAATCTCTCTAATTCATTTAGGGTAGATTCATTCAAATCAATGAGAACAGATTTCGTTTTATCAATTATTTTATTCAGATATAAGTTAGTCTGTTGACATTTGTTATAAGCTGAATATTTACTTGCAAAAGTCTCAATTTCTGATTCTACACTTAGTAGCCCACTATTAGAATAAACTAGTGGATAGTTTGAATTTTTTGAGTCTCTCACATTTCGTTCTTTCAATTGAATTGGAACAATATTATGTCTGTATAATCTTTGGTAATATTCTGAAGACGAGTTTTCAAATTCATCGAGTGATTTTTTATATATCCTATCGTAATTATTATTGAAAAATTCTCCCTCTGTTTTCGAACCTAATCCCATGATAGATGAAACAAAGAATATCCCCTCAGAGTAGAGATTTCGAGGTATTGATTGTTGTAAGACTTGCTGAACATCGATATCTAATAAACTAGCTGAATCAGCTTTATTGACAACAATTAAAGAAAAACGATGGTCAATTTCTTTTATACTATTTAATTCATCATAAAGATTTTCGCTATCGACAGCATCTAATTGGTCAAATTCTGATACAAAAATTGTTAACCCATTACTCATATCTCGAAGAGCTTTTTTCAGAATTTCAAAATGATTTTTATTTGATGACGAGTTTGATCCAGGCGTATCAAAGATAACATAATCATGTTTAGACTCTGAAAGAATACCCTTACTAAATGGAACCTCAAGTAAAATCAAATCTGATAAGTCAAATTCTTCATCTTCCACGTTGAATTGATTAATAACTTCTAAAATCAAATGTAAAATTTTGGTTTGATTGGGTAAACCTAGTTTTGAATATTTCTTTTGAATTGCTTCAATTAACTCGGGAAAATGACTCTGTCCCACAGTAACCTCATAATGGTTTTCATCAATTTTAATTTCAACTTTTTCATTATTTAGACTGAAAGTTATTTTAGCGATGCCACTGTTTTCCGACTTCCGAATTTCAAATACATTGGCTGTTAATGGACTATCACTATTTGGAAGTACTTCATTTCCAATCAAGGCATTAATAAAAGTGGATTTCCCGGAACTGTAGTTTCCCAACACAATCAATGGTACTGTATTACTTGATGATTCCTTAAACTTAGTAATATCCTTATCACCCACCATATTTACTGGCAAAATATTCATTGTCTTACCAAATATTTCAGTTACGGTTGGCAATATTTTCCGAGCATTTTCTAAATAACGCCCCCCTTTTGAAAGCATTACGGAAGTATACCTATCCTCTTCTATTAAGTATTTAATTTCTAGGAATTCATCTTCAGTACCTTCAAAATCAATCGAGATCGATTCACCATCATCATACTCCTCGATTATGGTATCTAATACTTCTTTTATTGTAAAGGTCAGAAATGATTGTGAGGTCTTATCAGAAATTAATTTACTATTTTCATTATCAAGATAAGAAATGGGTTTCCAAAAATTTTCCTTTTCATCAAACTTTTCAAACTGGATATTTTTCTGGTAGGGATTACTGATAATTTTGATTTTAACCATTACTATTCTGTCCTTATTCTCTAATATAAAATACTAATATATTATATCATAAAACGATTTCACGAATACGCATATTCAAATATTCATCCTTATATTAAAGGACATACTCACCCGTTTTCTCTCAAGCCAATTATAGCACTTTTAAAATCCAAGTTAAAAAGAAAACTAGGCTGAGAATAAATCTCAAACCTAGTTGTTTCTTTAGATTGCTTGTGTCATGAAGCCACGGCTTTCAAGCACTTTACACATTGCGTCTGCAGTGTCGAGGGCTGTGAAAAGTGGTACTCCTTGGGCAATAGCAGAGCCTCGGATGGTAGCTCCATCTTCGTCAAAGGTACGTTTGTTACCAACTGTGTTGACAATTGCTTGAACACGTCCAGCACGAACAAGGGCAGGAATGTCATTGCTATCATCTTCACCAAGTTTGTTTACAAGCGTTGAATCTAATCCATTTTCCGCAAAGTACTTAGCTGTTCCTTCTGTCGCAAAAATGCTGTAACCAATGGCATCAAAGCGTTTTGCAAGTCCTAATGCTTCTTCCTTAGTCTCGTCAGCGATAGTGAAGATGACATTACCAAATGTTGGCAGGTGGAAGTATGATGCTTCAAAGGCTTTGTAGAGGGCTTTTTCAAGGGTTGAATCAGAACCCATAACCTCACCAGTTGACTTCATTTCAGGTCCAAGGAGACTATCTACTTTAGCCAACTTAGTGAATGAAAAGACAGGCGCTTTGACATGGACTTGATTGCTTTCTGGGTAAAGCCCATCTTGATAGCCCAATTCAGCCAAGCTTTGTCCTAAAATCAATTTAGTAGCCACTTGCGCCATTGGGATATTGGTCACTTTAGATAAGAATGGCACTGTACGGCTGGCACGAGGGTTAACCTCGATAACATAAACGGTTTCGTCCTTGATAACGAATTGGATGTTCATCATACCGATACAGTTGAGACCGATTGCCAAACGTTTAGTGTAATCCGCAATGGTCTCTTGGATTTCTTTTGAAAGAGTTTGTGGTGGGTAAACTGCCATGGAGTCACCTGAGTGAACACCAGCACGCTCGATATGCTCCATGATACCTGGAATGAGAACATCCTTACCATCAGAAATAGCATCCACTTCACACTCACGTCCAACAATGTAAGAGTCTACCAAGACTGGATGCTCTGGACTTGCCTTAACCGCTGTGCGCATGTAAGAACGAAGGTCTTCTTCATTCTCAACAATTTCCATGGCACGTCCACCGAGGACATAGGATGGACGAACGAGGACTGGGAAGCCAATCTTACGAGCGGCTTCAACCGCTTCTTCTTCATTAGTTGCCGTTTGTCCTGGCGGCTGTGGAATATCCAAATCTTTAAGCGCTTTTTCAAAGAGGTCACGATCTTCGGCACGGTCTAGGTCAGCAACCTGAGTACCCAAGATTGTTACACCAGCATTAGACAAGCTTTCAGCAAGGTTGATGGCTGTTTGTCCACCAAACTGAACAACTACCCCCTTTGGCTGTTCCAAGTCAATAACATTCATAACGTCTTCGAAAGTGAGAGGTTCAAAGTAAAGTTTATCTGAAACTGAGAAGTCAGTTGATACTGTCTCAGGATTTGAGTTCATGATGATAGCTTCATAACCAGCTGCCTGAATAGCTTTTACAGAATGAACGGTTGCGTAGTCAAATTCAACCCCTTGTCCAATACGGATTGGACCTGAACCAAGTACGATAACGGACGCTTTGTCTGACTTGATTGACTCATTTTCCCACTCATAAGTTGAGTAGAAATATGGTGTTGCTGATTCAAATTCGGCTGCACATGTATCAACCATCTTGTATACCGGGAGAATCTTATTCTCTTTACGCAAGTTGCGAATTTTATCTGCTGTTTGGCTCCAAAGCTCAGCAATTTTACGGTCAGCAAAACCATTTCGTTTAGCTTCTTTAAGCAAATCAAGGTTACCAACATTTGCTTTGAGCTCTTCTTCAATTTCGAAGATATGAAGCAATTTATCAAGGAAGAAGATGTCAATCTTAGTTAGCTCTGCTATTTCTTCAATAGAGAAACCACGACGGATAGCTTCAGATACATAGAAGAGGCGGTCATCTTGAGCTTTAACGATTTTCTCGAAGAGTTGATCGTCAGTGGCATCAGCTAAATCTGCCATTTCATTGTGGTAAACACCGATTTCAAGGGAACGACAAGCTTTAAGGAGTGACTCCTCGATGTTACGTCCGATGGCCATGACTTCACCAGTTGCCTTCATCTGTGTTCCAAGGCGGCGTTCCCCATGTTCAAATTTATCGAAAGGGAAACGTGGAATCTTAGCGACGACGTAGTCAAGGGCAGGTTCAAACATAGCATAAGTTGAACCTGTTACGGGGTTAATCATTTCATCTAGGGTCAAACCGACGGCAATCTTAGCGGCCAATTTTGCGATTGGGTAACCAGTTGCTTTTGAGGCAAGGGCAGATGAACGAGATACACGTGGGTTAACTTCGATAACGTAATATTTAAAGCTGTTCGGATCAAGGGCAAGCTGAACGTTACATCCTCCTTCAATTTTAAGGGCACGGATGATTTTCAAGCTGGCATCACGCAGCATTTGGTTTTCAATATCAGACAGAGTTTGCGTTGGCGCAAAAACGATTGAGTCTCCTGTGTGGATTCCAACTGGGTCAAAGTTTTCCATATTACATACAACAAGGGCATTGTCAGCAGCATCACGCATCACTTCGTATTCAATTTCCTTGAAACCTGCGATTGAACGTTCAATCAAACATTGTGTCACAGGCGATAATTTGAGGCCATTCTTGGCAATTTCACGTAGCTCTGCTTCATTGGCACACATACCGCCACCTGTACCCCCGAGAGTAAAGGCAGGACGAACAATGACTGGGTATCCAATTTCTGTAGCAAATGCTACTGCTTCTTCCACAGTTGAAACAATATCAGATTCTGGAATTGGCTGTTCCAATTCTTCCATGAGCTGTTTGAAAAGGTCACGGTCTTCAGCTTGGTCAATGGCTGATAATTTTGTTCCAAGCAATTCAACTCCAAGCTCATCAAGAATACCTGCACGTGACAATTCCATAGCCATATTAAGACCAGTCTGTCCGCCAAGTGTAGGAAGCAAAGCGTCAGGACGTTCTTTACGAAGAATACGCGTTACAAATTCAAGTGTGATTGGCTCAATGTAAACCTTATCCGCAATTTCTTTATCAGTCATGATGGTTGCTGGGTTAGAGTTGACAAGAACAACGCTGTAGCCTTCCTCTTTCAATGCAAGACAGGCCTGAGTTCCAGCATAGTCAAACTCAGCAGCTTGACCAATAATAATAGGACCAGAACCAATCACCATAATTTTATTAATATCAGTACGTTTAGGCATATTTTTATGATACAAAGCCCGTTAAACAAGCAAAGTCAAAATAGGAATTTTGACGAAGTGTCACAAAACACTAGGAAAAATTGTCTTTTTGACACAGCTTGTAGGGCGTGTTCAGATTAGCAAATAAGCTAATCCGAACTCGTATCCACTCCTTTCTATTTGCCGCCTCTCAGGACAGCATTAAATCGATGACTCCGACGTGAGAAAATGATTTCGACATTAAATCATTTTCGAGCTAGTGCATAGGCTAACTAATCCGCCCTAGCGGTTAGTGTTATTTGACGAGTTGCTTTAGCTACCGTCAAATAGGCCTAGGCCTTTCATATTCTCTACCTCACTGGGTAGAATTAAATAGTTACTCCGACGTGAGAAAACAACTTCGATACTAAGTTGTTTTCGAGCTAGTGCATAGGCTAACTAATCCGCCCTAGCGGTTAGTGTTATTTGACGAGTTGCTTTAGCTACCGTCAAATAGGCCTAGGCCTTTCGTATTCTCTATCTCTCTGGATAGAATTAAATAGTTCTCTGTCGTTTAAAAACATTTCAATATTCTACATTTTTAAACTATTGCATAGACGAACACTTTGACAAAAAATTTGTCTTTAAGACTTGTCTACTATTTTCAACTTCCTTACTAGCGATTTGCTTGGTCTGCTTTAAAGGCATCAATCAATTCTAGGAATTCATCAAATAAGTAAGAAGCATCATGTGGTCCAGGTGCGGCATCTGGGTGGAATTGCACTGAAAAGGCTGGGAAGTCACGGTGACGAACACCTTCAACAGACTTATCATTGATTTCTTCATGGGTTACCATGAGGCAATCCGGAAGCGTCTCACGGTCAACTGCGAAGCCATGGTTTTGGCTGGTGAAGTCAACACGTCCAGTCGCAATTTCACGAACAGCGTGGTTAAAACCACGGTGACCAAATTTCATCTTGTAAGTCGTTGCACCATTTGCAAGACTGAACAATTGATGTCCCATACAGATACCAAAGATTGGGATTTTCCCTTGAACACCGCGGATCATATCCAAAGCGTGAGGAACATCTGTTGGGTTACCAGGTCCATTTGACAACATAACCCCATCAGGATTGAGATGAAGAATCTCTTCTGCTGTGATGTCATGCGGAACAACTGTCACATTACAATCACGTTTTGAAAATTCTCTCAAGATAGAATGTTTCAAACCAAAGTCGACAAGAACAATGTTCTTACCAATACCTGGAGCTGGATAAGCTGTCTTAGTAGAAACTTGTTCAATATTATTTGTTGGAAGGACAGTCGCACGAAGTTGGTCTTGAAGGTGATCAATAGAATCACCAGCGTTAGCCAAGGTTGCTTTCATTGTCCCATGCTGACGAATGATTTTTGTCAAAGCACGCGTATCAATCCCTGAAATACCAGGAATATTTTTAGCCTTCAAAAACTCATCCAAAGTCATTTGGTTGCGCCAGTTGCTTGCACGACGAGCAGCTTCAGCAACAACCACACCCTTACATGTTGGTTTGATTGACTCATAGTCATCACGGTTGACACCATAATTCCCAACCAAAGGATAGGTGAAGGTTAAAATTTGACCGTTATAAGATTGGTCAGTGATAGACTCTTGATAGCCTGTCATTCCCGTACTGAAGACAATTTCTCCAGTTACATCTACATCGGCACCGAAGGCTTTCCCTTCAAAAATAGTGCCATCCTCTAAAATTAGTAGTCTTTTTGCCATTAGTTTACCTTTCGTGGGTTCTCTCAGGAACCTCTTAACGTTATATCTTCATCTAAGCTTTGCCATTCAAGATAGCTTCAAGAATAGCCATTCGTACAAAAACACCATTTTGCATCTGCGCAACAATCCGCGACTGAGGCGCCTCAACCAATTGGTCAGCAATTTCCACATCTCGATTAACCGGTGCGGGATGCATGACAATAGCAGAGCTTTTAAGCTTATCATACCTATCTACTGTCAAACCGTGCAGATTGTGGTAGGTTTCTTTAGAAAAACCGCCATCTCCATCGTGCCTTTCATGCTGAACACGTAGAAGCATGAGGACATCAACCTGTTCAATAATCTCATCTATGGAAACATGCTTACCATAAACATCAAATTCTTCAGAGTACCATTCAGCTGGTCCAGCGAAGAAAATTTCAGCTCCCAAACGTTTAAGAATCTGCATATTTGATTTGGCTACTCGTGAATGAGTAATGTCACCAGCGATGGCAATCTTCAAGTCCTCAAATTTACCAAACTCTTCATATATTGTCATCAAGTCTAACAGACACTGGCTTGGATGCTGACCTGAACCATCACCACCGTTGACAATGGCTGTTTGGATGGTTCTACTATCAATCAATTCCTTATAATAATCAACTTCAGAATGGCGTACGACACAAATATCAACACCTAAAGCTGACATGGTTAAAATCGTATCATAAAGCGTTTCTCCTTTATTTACTGAGCTAGTTTTGGCATCAAATTCAATAACATCCAAACCTAGTTTTTTCTCAGCCACTTCAAAAGACTTATGGGTCCGTGTTGAAGATTCGAAGAAGAGATTAGCTGCAAAGTACTGTCTATCTAGAGCGAAGTCAGCTTTGCCATTTTTAAAAGCAATACCGCGCTCAATCAATCCTAATACTTCTTCATTCGATAAAGTTTCCATTGTCACCAAATGTTTGAGTGACACAACACCATCTGTAATTGCCATAGTTTAATCCTTTTCTGGAAGAATTTGATATAAGATAATCCCTAAGAGTGTTGAGAAGGCTACGCCTGTGATTTGAAGTCCAGCTATCTGGAGAGTCAGCCCTCCGATACCTGAAACTAGAATCACACTAGCAATAAGAAGATTTTTCTTATTGTCAAAGTCAACCTTGTTCTCAATCAGAATTTTAAGACCGCTAGATGCGATAACCCCAAAGAGGGCAATCGATACACCGCCAAGTACTGCTGCAGGGATAGACATGAGAATTGCTGATACTTTACCGATGAAACTCATGACAACTGCGATAACCGCAGCACCTGCAATCACATAGACTGAGTAGATTTTGTTCAGTGCCATAACCCCAATGTTTTCGCCATATGAAGTTACTGGAGGAGCACCAAAGAAACCTGCGATAATTTGTGAGAGACCGTCACCCATGAGAGTACGATCTAGCCCTGGGTCTTTAAAGAAATCTCGGCCAGTCAAGCTATTAAGAACCATAACATGCCCGAAGTGCTCTGTCATCGTTACAAAGGCAATTGGAGCCATAGTCAAAATAGCTGATGGGTAAAGTTTGAAACTGTAATCTGCAAACATGATGTTAAAATCTGGCACATCAAACCATTTAGCACTTGCAATTGTCGCAAAGTCAATCAATTCTTGCCCAGTAACCATTCCTAGAACCAAAGCAAAGACATAACCAACAATCAAACCGAGTAGGATTGGGATAACTGCAATAATTTTCTTACCATAAATGTTAAAGATGATTACTGCAAAGAGGGTTACCATACTAATCAAGAGACTATTAAAGTTATATTCCCCATTGAGTGTCATAGCGTCACTTACAGCTGTACCGGCTAAGCTAAGCCCAATTACCATGATAATTGGTCCAACCACAATCGGTGGTAAGACTTTATCAATCCATGCATTACCAACCTTACGAACAATCAAAGCGACAATCAGATAAACCAAACCACCTGCGATTGCTCCCTGTGCTACTGCTCCAATACCATCTGTCTTCATGAGCGTCTGCATGGTTGCAATATAAGCAAAACTTGAACCCATATATGCTGGGATTTTATACTTGGTTACTGAGAGGTGAGCCAAAGTCCCCAAACCGCTTGAGAAAAGGGCGATTGCTGGATCAATCCCAACAAGAATTGGAACTAAGACTGTCGCTCCAAACATAGCGAACAAATGTTGGAAAGATAAACCAAGCAAGAGACCTGGTTTTGGCATGTCATGCACGTCGTATTTTACAGATTCCACTTTCAGCGCTTCTCCTTTATTCTTCATTAACTTGGGTCAACAATACTGATACGATCTTGTCCATCGTATTCAGCAACTTCAACCAAGATTTCTTCGACAGCGCTGGTTGGAATATTTTTACCAACATAATCTGCTCTAATAGGAAGCTCGCGATGTCCGCGGTCAACAAGAACAGCTAGGCTCACACGTGCAGGACGTCCAAGACTTACCAAGTTGTCAATAGCTGCGCGGATTGTACGACCAGTATAAAGAACATCGTCGACCAAAATAACGTCTTTTCCAGTGATGTCAACTGACATTTCTGTCGTATCTTCTTCAACCTTCATGTCATCACGGAAAGGTTTGATATCAAGCTCACCAATTGGAATGTCCAAACCTTCAAGCTGTTTCAAACGCTCTTGGATACGACGGGCAATGAAGACACCACGCGTCTTGATACCAGCAAGGACAATATTGTCCAAATTCTTATTACGTTCGATAATCTCATAAGTAATGCGCGTGATGGCACGTTTCATGGTCACATCATCAACAATTTCTTTTGTTTTCATCAAAAGACCTCCAAAATTTTTTGTAGTTCTCACATAGGTTCAAACTGCATTAATACCCCAACCTCTACTACATCCAGTAAAAGAGCAAGCACTCAGAAATATAGAAAAAAATCTCCCTGATAACAAGGAGATTCCACAAAATAGGGGTACAGCTATGGCTACCTGCACACTTTTTTCTTGTTCTCTCCTTGCCTGCCTCACGGGACAGTATTAAAGGATATATTTACATTTCCTATAGTATCAAAAAAGCTAACATTTGACAAGGATTTTCTTAACTTCGTTCATTTTGTCCTTACCAGGAAATTTCTCAAAGTAAGTTCCACTCCCCCTTCCAAACCGGAAGTTAGTATGAAATGGATTTTTATGGTGGAATTAAGTCTGAGACGTTTGAGTTAGAAATGAGATCATCATGACAAAACACAAA
>Ga0334890_1001812_pt1 | contig 26831 bp, 21 predicted proteins | sample GraSluR1_MG_3_FD_207220 | JGI IMG/M metagenome (GOLD analysis project Ga0334890, IMG submission 207220) | Sludge microbial communities from methane-producing bioreactor in Wageningen University, Netherlands - Granular Sludge_31_08-R1 | ecosystem: Engineered > Bioreactor > Anaerobic >... | reverse complement strand
ACGAGTTGTTGCACTATAAGGTGCCCAAGCCACCCATCTTGCCCAAACGACGCGGGCGGCCTTCCCAAGCCTTTCTGGAGCTCCAAAAACAGTGGCTTGGCTGACCACGATTACCTGTGGTGCTACCGCTCGTGTTGGATCACAATCCAACGCCCTTTTCCCGTTACCACACCTCGCCGCTTGTGTGCCCTATGACGACTCAAGCAGTTATGCCCCCAACTCCTTCAACATCGGCACGGTGCGGCTGACCCACGCCAACGCGGGATCGTCCGCCGTGGCCTGGATGCGGTGCTCGCCGGCGAGGAACCACAGGTAGTAGGTCATATAGCCCGGCGCGCTGACGACGGTGTGGTAGCCGTGCGGGGCCATGAGGATGGTGTTGTCGCGCACGGTGAAGTTCTCCTCCACGCCTTCCGCATTGTAATACCGGCAGATGCCGAAGCCGTCGGGCGGGTTGACCTTGAAGAAGTAATCCTCCTCGTGGTCGGCCTCACGGGGCAGATCATCCACCTCGTGCTTGTGCGGCGGGTACGTGCTCCAGTTGCCGCTCGGCGTGAATGTCTCACCGACGATGAGCCGCCGCGCGGGCAAATCCGGTTGCCCTGCCAGCGTGAGAATCTGGTGGAAGTAACGCTTGAAATTCGCCGCGCCCCACGCGCCGTCGGTGACGCGCTCCGGCCCGATGACGTAAGGCGCGACGTCCAGGTCGCTCGGCGCGCTGGTCAGTGCGATGCTCACGGGCGCATCGGCGGCGATGGTGTAGGCGCAACCCGCCGGCATATAGACCGAGTGCGGCTTTCCGCTGAAGACGTTAGGCCGTCCACCCACCTGCGGGAAGCGCTGCCCGGCGACGTCGAAGTTTGCCTTGCCGCCCAGGATGACGGCCAGCACCTCGCGGTTGCCCGTCTCGCCGCTAAATGCCCCGCCCGGCGCAAGGTTCAGCAATTCAAAGCCCAATAGTTCGCAGGGATTGTAGGGCAAACGATTCAGTCCGGTCTTGTTTTCGACAGAGGCAAAGTATTTCATGAGGATCTCCTTGTTTTGGGTTAAGAGTTAAGAGTTAAGAGTTAAGAGTTGAGAGGGTCAGTCGTGTAGTCAAGTAGTCGGATAGTCAGGCAGTCAGGCAGTTCGCTCGTTCGTAATTCGCCGATTCCCCATTCGCGGATTCTTGATTCATGATTCTTGATTCTCTTTCCACCAGTCCGCCAGAAGTTCAAGGACATGGCGCAGGTTGTCGCGCCAGCGGGTTTCTTCCCAGGCCAGGGGCAGCCAGATTTCTTGCCGGCCGACCCGCGCGTGCTCGCTCAAGCGGCGGCGGATATGGGCGATCTTGCCGGGATCGAAGCGTTTGAGCCACGGCGGGCGCAGCGCGATCTGCCCGTTTTCGACGACGATAGCCGGGATGCGGGCGTCGCGCGCCAGGATCTTGAGCTGCAACTGGTAGATGAGGTTCTGCGCTTCTTCCGGCAACGGCCCGAAGCGATCCTCCAACTCTTCTTGCAGGTGGATGACTTCCTGTGCAGTGGTCAGATCGGCGAGACGGCGGTAGAGTTGCAAGCGCAGCTTGTCGTCGGGGACGTAGTCTGTGGGCAAGCCCACCGCCAGCGGCAGTTCGATGGTGATGGAGCCGATGGGTTCCGGCGGTTCCGGCTGCCCGGTGCGCTCCGCCTTGAGGCGATTTACGGCGCGCGTCAGCATTCGCGTGTAGAGGGTGAAGCCCACGTCGGCGACGTGCCCGTGCTGGTGCTTGCCCAGGATGTCACCCGCGCCGCGGATTTCGAGATCGCGCAGGGCCACGGTGAAGCCGCCACCCCCGCTCGTCGCTTCGTCGAGCGCCTGCAAGCGCGCACGGGCCTCGTCGTTCATCCGCCGCTTGTGGAAAAAGTAGGCGTAGCCGCGCCGCGTGCCGCGTCCCACCCGGCCCCGCAACTGGTACAACTGCGCCAATCCGAAACGGTCCGCCCGCTCGACGATGAGGGTATTGGCGTTGGGGAAGTCCAGGCCGCTCTCGATGATCGTCGTCGCCAGCAGCACGTCCACCTCGCCGTTGGCGAAGCGCCGCATCGCGCGCGCCAGCTCGCGTTCCTGCATCTGCCCGTGCGCCACGGCGACGCGCGCTTCGGGCGCGAGCGCCTGCACCCGCCCGGCAACGGCGTGGATCGATTCCACGCGGTTGTGGACGTAGAACACCTGCCCGCCGCGCTTGAGTTCGCGCAAAATCGCGCGCCGCGCCACGTCGCTGTCGTAGGCGCCGATGTATGACGAAATCGGCAGCCGTTCCTGCGGCGGCGTCTCGATGATGCTCACGTCGCGCACGCCGGTCAGCGCCATGTAGAGCGTGCGGGGGATGGGCGTCGCGGTGAGGGTGAGCACGTCCACCTCCGTGCGCATCTGCTTGAGGCGCTCTTTGTGGGCGACGCCGAACCGCTGCTCTTCGTCGATGATGACCAGCCCCAAATCCTTGAAGGCGATGTCTTGTTGCAGTAGCCGGTGCGTGCCGATGACGATGTCTACTTTTCCTTCGCGCAGCCCCATGAGGACTTTGCGTTGCTCGGCGTCGGTACGGAAGCGCGACAGCAGTTCCACGGTGACGGGGAAGGGGGCCAGGCGGTCGCGGAAGGTTTCGTAATGTTGTTGAGCCAGTACCGTCGTTGGCACGAGCATCCCCACCTGTTTGCCGTCCATAACGGCTTTGAATGCGGCGCGTAGCGCGACCTCGGTTTTGCCGTAACCGGCATCCCCGCAGATCAGGCGATCCATGGGACGAGGTTTCTCCATATCCTCTTTGACGGCGGCGATGGCCTGCACCTGATCCTCGGTTTCAATGTAGGGGAAAGCGGCCTCCAGCTCGCGCTGCCACCCGGTATCCGGCGCGAAGGCGTAGCCCGGCGCGATCTGCCGGGCGGCGTAGAGTTCCAGCAACTCGGCAGCGATTTGCGTGGCGGCGGCTTGTACGCGGGCCTTCGTTTGCGCCCAGGCGGCGCCGTCCAGCCGGCTGAGCCGGGGTGGGGCGTCTTCCGCGCCGACATAGCGTGTGAGGCGGTCGGCCTGGTGGATGGGGACGTAGAGCTTGTCACTGCCGCGCGATTCGATTTCGCCGCGCGCAGGCGGGGCGGCGTATTCGAGGAGCAGGTACTCGCGCTCGATGTCGTCCACGCCGCGCGTGACCAATCCGCGGAAAATGCCGATGCCGTAATCCTCGTGGACGACCGGATCGCCCGGTTGCAGGTCCGCGAAGTTGAACTCCGGCGAAGCGACGCGGCGGCGCGGGCGGCGGCGGGGTTCCGGCGGTCGCCAGCCGAAGAGTTCCTCGTCGGTGACGAGGTGGCGCGTGCCGCGCGCGCTGTTCCACTGCCAGCCGCCCGGCGCTGCGCCCTGCACGAAGGTCAGCAAGCCTTCCGGCGCAGCGGGTACGCTCTGCAAGACCGGCGGCGGGTTGAATTCCTGCCACAGTTCGGCCATACGCTCGGCCTGCCGGCTGACGACGACGACCTGATCGTTCAGCGAAAGCCATTGGCGGATGCGTCCCAACGCCTCCGGCAGCCGCCCGGCGAAGTGGACTTCGGGTGTGAATCCCTCCGCCAGCGCACCCTCCCCGCTATCGTGCAGTGCGAGTGTTCCAGCGCGTTCCAGCCGCTCGTGGATGGCGTCCCAGGCGATGTAGGGTGGCTCGGCTTCTGGTGGCAGATAGCCCTCTTCGGCGATTTGTTTCTGCTGTTCGGCGGCTTCTTCCTCCAATTCACGCCAGCGCGCGGCCAATTTCTCGGCCTCGCACAGCACGACCAGCGCGTTGTCGGGCAGGTAGTGCAACAAAGTCCCGTCTTCCTGGTAGAAGTAGGGGAGATAGAATTCCAGGTTGGGGAAGGGGATGGCGGCTTCGAGCGATTGCGCGTCGGCTTCGAGGAGCGTGCGCACGTCGGTGGGGAGCATTGTCTCCAACAGTGCGCGCAGCGTCGTCAGTGCGCGTTCGCCATCCAGCGGCAGCGCCTCGCGCACAGGCGTCAGCCAGAAGCTTGTGATGCGCCCGGCTTCGGGCAGCGAGCGCTGCGTGGCTGGGTCGAACGTGCGGATGGTGTCGATGACGTCGCCGAAGAATTCCAGGCGATACGGCAGCGCCGATTGCGGCGGGTAGATGTCGAGCAGGCCGCCGCGCCGGCTGAACTGGCCCGGCGCTTGCACCACGCTCACGGGTTCGTAGCCGATGCCGCCGGCGTGCCGCGCCAAGCCGGTAAGGGATTCGCGCGCCTCCACCTCGATCTTGCGCGCGGCGCGGCGGAACTGGCGATAGGGAAGCGTGCGTTGCATCAACGCGCGGACGGAAGCGATGATAATGGGTGGCGCGCCTGTCTTGGCCATGTCGATGCGGTGCATGAAAAGCGTGGAGAGCACGTCCAGCCGGTCGGTGATGGTCTCCGGCGTCCACGGGGCGCGCTCATAGAAGAGGACGGGCGGCTCCGGGAAGCGGCGTAGTCGGGCGGGATCATCCACCCACAGCTTGAGCGCCTCGATCAGGCGGCGGCTTTCATCCACGGTGGGGACAACGATGACGACGGGGACGGGCAACTCTTCGCTCAACGCGGCGATGACCGGGGGGCGGGCGCGTTGCATCAGGGCCGTGGTTGGGAGTTCCAATCCGGCCTGGAGTGTGTCGCGCAGCGTTTGGTAAGCGGGATGTTCCCGCACCCAGGCTAAGAGTCCGTGTAGCAGAGCCAATGTTCCTCGAAAACAGTCAGGTAGTCGGGTCGTCGTTAGTCGGATGGGTTCGTTGTAACGTGCCAGGTCATGCCCTGGCGTTCGAAATCGGGATCGCCGTTGAGCCAGGCTGCTATCAGATTGCAGGCCAGGCGTTGCACTTCCCAGACGACGTGTGTCTCGGCGGCGGAGAAGTCTTGCAGCACGTAGGCGGCGGGGTCCATTTGCCCCGGTGGGCGTCCGATGCCCACCCGCAGTCGGGGGAGCGCCTGCGTGCCCAAGAGTTGCATGATCGACTGCACGCCCCGATGCCCTCCACTGCTCCCTTCCGGGCGGTAGCGCAGGTCGCCCAGGGGGATATCCAGGTCGTCGTAGATCACCAGGATACGCGCCGGATCGATTTTGTAGAAGCGGCTGAGTGGCGCGATGGCCTTGCCGCTCTCGTTCATCCACGTCTGTGGCTTGGCCAGGATGACGCGCCGCGTGTCAATCGTGCCGTGTGCGGTTTGCGCGCGCTGTTCCATCCGTGTGAAGCTGAGCCGGTGCGCCTGCGCCAGCGCGTCCACAATTTGAAAGCCGATGTTGTGGCGATTATGGACGTAACGCGGGCCGGGATTGCCCAGCCCGGCGATCAGAAAGAATTCGCTCACGGTGTACTCACTGGCCCTGATTTTTCCGTTGGAGCCGTAGTGCGTAGCGTATGGCAGCCTTGATCGCCACGTAAAGTCCGCCGATGACGTAGAGCATAATGGCGAGCTGCGCGCCCGTCTTGAAGGCCTCTTTGACCGCATCGATGGAGATAATGGTCCTCGGCCCTTCTGCTGCATCACTATCGTCACCCGGTCCAGACGTAGCGCCCGGGCTGAGGGTGGGGGTGGGGCGCGGCGTAGCCGTCGGCGGCTGTTCGATGGTCGGCGCGATAGGCGCTTCGCCTTCAGCGGGCAAGGGCGTAGGCGCGCCGATTTCGGTGGGCGTAGCTTCAGGCGTCGGTTCAGGAGTGGGGGTGGCTTCCTCGTTTTGCACTGTGAGGTTTTGAACGAAGTACACGTTAGGCGTTTCGACGCCGGCTTCGTAGACCACCAATGCCAGCACGTATTTCCCATTGGGCAAGACAGTCGTGTCCCACGTGCCTAGCGTCCCATTGACAACCATGCTTTCGTTGTTCCAGATGATGGGGCTGTCTTGCCGCCAGAGCGTCGATCCGGTGACCGTGTCGCCTGAGGCGTAGAGAAGACCGTACGAGACGAAGCTGGGATGGGTTGCCGTTCCCTGGATGGCGACCACGCCGCTGACCGTGCTGCCATCACGCGGAAAGCTGATCATCCATACCCGGTCTTGGGCCAGTGGCGCAGTCAGGCCTTGCCCCACACCGGCCAGCAGAAGGATGAGGGACAAGATCACGCCGTATCGCAATACCTTTATTCGTTGCATGCCAACTCCTCACGAAACTAGTTGCTTCTATGCATCGGAAAAGTTTATCACGAAAGAGACGGATGGCAAGTGAAAATGGCCGGATGTTTGTGCAACTTTCCGCGTCACTCTGCGTAATATAGTAAGTGCATTACAAACCGGAAACCCTTGCGAAGGTTCGGACAAGGGTGGCTTATTCAAAACGGAGGTGATACAATGGCAAACAACAAATTGCGTCGACAAAACGGGATTCTTGCGGGGGTCTGTGGTGGATTGGGGGCGTTTTACGGCATTCCGGCTTTCTGGTTCCGGCTGCTCTTCCTGATCTTGCTGGTGCCGGGCGGCCTGCCGGGGTTGGTGCCTTACCTGGTGCTGTGGGTGGTCATCCCGCGCAAGCGCCGTGAGGAGTAATTGGTAACAGGTAACAGGTAATTGGGAAGAAGGTTTGTTTCACTATTCCCCAATTACCGGTTACTAATCCCTATCTTCAGAGGTTGTGCATGAAACCATTATCCGTATCGGAAATCGTAGATGCGATCAACCACGAGATGCTGGATGGCGGATCGGCGGCGTTGCGCGCTGCGGCGAAGAACGTCGAGAGCGCGGTGGTCGCTGAACTGAAGCGGGATCGCTTGTACGCGCAAATCTGGCAGCGCTTTCTGAACGACCGCGACCGTTATGAGCCGCTGCTCGCCGGTGCGTTGACGGTTTTGCTGCGTGATGACGTTTTTATCCGGCGTGTGGGGCCACTGCTGGCGGCGTATCGTGCGGCGCGGTCATCGTAAGCAGAAACCGGGGTTTTACAAAAACCCCGGTTTCTTATTTCATAGTACACGGATTTTACAGATCACACGGATTTTTGGTTTTTTATCCGTTGAATCCGTGTACCAAAAAAGTTATGTGTCTCAGTAAGAAGGATTGGAATGGGAAATCTCCAGCCCGTTGACCTGCACCAGGGCGGGGACGATAATCGCCCTGGGATTGCGCGCGCCGTAGCTCGCTGACGTGTTGACGACGACCTGCGCTTGTGACAGCCACGCAACCTTTTCGCTGAAGATGTCGAGCAGGCTCTGCGTCAGGCGGACATTGTAGGGCACGATTACGGAGCCATCTTTTTTGAGCAACAGTGCGCCGAAGCGCGAGCTGCCGGTGATCAGGCCCTTGGAAGGGTTGACGATGTTCATATAGTGCAGGTAGGGGATGTAGAGGACGTCGTTCTCGCGCGGCATGGCGACCAGTTCTTCCAGTGTGCTCACCGCCACGTCGCCACCCTGCATCACGATGCTGTTGTGCATGACGGTGTGCCCGGTGGGCTGCGCGCCGAACTCGTCGGCCTCGTCCTGAGACCACACAAAGCCCTTGAAGACGCCGTCGGCAAAGAGGGGGAACGGCTGCCGGGTCATGCCCATCATATCGCGCTGGAACGGGAAGGTCTCGATCCGTGTGGGGTCGTCCGTCAGCGTGAACTTGGGGGACAGGATGCGCTGGCCGACCTGATCCTCGTTGAGGAACGAGTACCCGCGCTTCATCAGGCCACCGTTGTAGCCGATAAAGCCCATAAAGTTCAGCAGGTCGGCGATGGCCGATGGCCCAAAGACGATATCATACGTGCCCAGCGGGAGCTGTTGCGGCGTGTCGTGTTGGTAATGCTCTACCAGGAACGCCAGATCGCGCCGCAGTATGGCGGGATCCAGGTCGGCCTTTTGCTGCGCGGATTGTTCGGCGATCACCTCCCACTTGAGCGCCGTGTGCGATAGCACGATGGTGATCTGCGCATCCGAGGTCTTGAAATACTGCGTGTGCTCCGACCGGGTGTTGATCTGGGCAAGGGTGTTCGCGCCGCAGGAGAAAATACCGGAAAGCTGAATTTGGTCTGTCTCCAACCCTGCCGCGACCTGATTGAAAAATCTTAGGCGTTCTTCATTGCTCAGGGTTGCCAGCGCGGGATCGTAGGCGCTTTCGTCGCTGAACGACTCGGTGTAGACCGGGATGGTGGGCTGGTAGCTGAGCGGCTGGGCGTGTTGGACCATCTCGGCGGCGATGTCGACGCCGTGCTGCATCTCATCGATCTTGTCCAGCGCGGTGATCAGCCCATAGCTGGCACGCTGCCGGTCCTTGTAGGCGGTAATCTCCAGGCGAATGAGGCGCTCGTTGGTGTTCAACGAAATGGCCGAGTTGGCAAAACGCATCAGGTAACTGTCTTCCTCGTGGTAGAGGAACGACGCTTCGACGCCTTTCTGCAGCGCATACGCGCGCAGGTCTTGCAGAGTGTGTAAAATTTGATCCTTCACGGCTACTCTCCTATCCTCACGTTGTCGAAGCGGCAGACCGGAACGCCATGGCCTAACTGCATAATCTGGTTGGGCTGGCCTTTGCCACAGTTGGGCGTGTACTGGACCTCCCAGGTGGATGCGTCGCCCACCGCCGAAAGCGAATTGTAGAACGGCACCGTCTCGCCCTGGTAGGTCGAATTCTTGACCACGCGCGTGACCTGCCCATCCTCCACCAGCCAGCCGATGTCGGTGGCGAAGTGGAATTGCTCGCGGTTGGAGCCGATGGACCAGCTCTTGTCGCCGTCCAGAATGATGCCGCGCTCGGTATTCTTTACGATGTCGTCCAGTGTGCCGTCGTCGCCGGGGTCGATGTTGATGTTGGTCATGCGTTCGATGGGCACGCGATAGAACGAGGTGGCGCGGTTCGCGCCGCTGCTGCCCTCGAAGATGACCTTGTTGGCGCGGGCGTTGGCCTCCTCGACCATCTGCCGCCCGGTGATCGCGCCGACGAGTAGGCCTTTGTCGATCAGCAGATTGTTCTGCGCCGGGATACCGTCATCGTCGTAGCCGAAGCTGCCGGGGCTGTTGGGGATCGTCGCGTCGGCGCGGGCCGTCAACTTCTCCGATCCGTAGCGCAGCGTGCCGAAATCGCTCAGCCGGACGAACGAACCGCCCGCGAAGGCCAGCTCGTAGCCGAGGATGCGATCCAGTTCGAGGGCGTGCCCGATCGTCTCGTGCGTTTGCAGGAACATGATGCCGGGTAGCAGAATGACCGAGCGCACATCCTTGGGGCAGTCATCGGCCGCAAGCACCTCGTTCATCTCGCGCACGATGCGTTCGGCGTTGGCGCTGAATACATCCATATCGAGTGTCTCCCACCCGCGCGTGTCGCCCATGCGCGGCGGTTCGAACGTGCGCGAGTGCATCTGTCCCTGCGCATCCAGGCCGGCCACCCGGATGGAAGGGAAAACCTCGACGATGGTTTTCTCGATCTCGCTGCCTTCGGAATCCATAAAAACGATCTGCTTGCGGGTGAACGTCAACTGGCAGATGCGTTGGAAGACGCCCGGCTGGTTTAGCTTGGCATCCATCGCCTGCATGAACGCCAGTTTGTCGGACAGCGGTACGGTAAACGGATCGATCCGGTTGGGACTGGTGAAGCTGGCCTGGATGGCGTCTTTTTCCGCCAGGTGGACCGGGAAGGTGACGCGCTCGGCGGCGACGCGGGCGTTGTCGAAGGCCTTATCGAACAGCGCGCCGAGATTGCTGAGGTCCGAAGCCGCCGAGAAGCCCCACGCGCCTTTGTACAGCACGCGGACGCCCACACCGCTTTCGCGGGAGGCGGAGGCGTCTTTCAGGTTGCCGTTCCACATCATCAGATCGTTGTTTTCCTCGACGGGATACCAGCGTGCATCCACGTAGAGCGCGCCGGCAGCCCGGAGGCGGGCAATGTGTTCTTGTAATTGTTTGTGCATCATATTCTCCTTTTCCACAGTTTCGTTTCGTTATGATACTACAAATTCTGAAGTTGGGCAGTGAAATATGTACGGAAACTATTAGCCTATTGATAGAGATTGAATAGGCAATGTCGGTGCCTGGGTGATATACTATTGTCGAAAATCTAGATCGCGTTGAAATGAAAGGAGAACAGCAGCTATGAAATCGGTCATCATCATCGGAGCAGGAATCGCGGGGTTGTCGGCGGGGATTTACGCGCGTAAAAATGGCTATGCGGTGACCATATACGAAGCGCACTTCGTACCGGGCGGGATGTGCACCGCCTGGCAACGTGGAAAATATACCTTTGAGGGGTGCCTGCATTACGTCCAGTTTATGGGATCCTCTCCCGCGCACGACTATTACAGCCTGTGGCAGGAGCTGGGCGTTGTCCCTCACACGAAGATGATCCATCACGATATTTTCCACACCTTCCGAGACACAGCCGGACGGACGTTGAACCTTTACACGAACGCCGACAGGCTGGAAGCGGAACTGCTCTCTCTATCTCCTTCCGATGCGCGAGAGATCAAGACGCTCTGTACGGCGATCAAACGGCATATCCCCTTCATTCGGGCTACCGGCAAGAACCCCTTGCGGTCGATGGCCAGAACGGTGGGTATCCTGCGGGCGATCCCACTCCTAAAGAAGTTTGGCTCAATGAATATGACCGAGTATGCTGCGCGCTACAACGATCCCCTGATTCGCTATGCGCTGACCGATCTTTTTGGTTACCCGGACTTTGCCTGCACATCCCTGTTCTTCTTCCTGGCCGGCATGCACATCCAGAGTACCGGTTATCCGCAGGGCGGTTCTTTGGCGTTGGCGCGGACGATCGAGCGCACGTTCCTGGAATTGAACGGAAAAATAGAATACAAGAAGAAGGTCAAGCGCATCGAGGTGCAGGATGGGCGGGCGACGGGCATCGAACTTGACGACGGGACGGTCGCCAGGGCCGATATCGTCATCTCGGCTGCCGACGGGCACGCGACGCTTTTCGACATGCTCGAAGACAAATTCACGCCGCCGGCTCTGCGCGAACGCTATGCGACACATCCCACCTTTCCGCCGTTCATCCAGGTGTCGCTGGGGGTGAACCGCGACATGTCCGGCACACCGCACGCCGTCAAAGCCCAAACGGCGGCGCCTTTTGAGATCGCCGGGAGGACGTGCCAGGAAGTATGGTACCAGCACTTTGCGTATGATCCGACCCTGGCGCCGGCCGGGAAAACGGTGGTTACGGCCCTATATCTGTCCGATCTGGCCTGGTGGGAAAAACTCGGCTATGCGACTGAGGCGTACAAAGCCGAGAAACGTAAGATCCTGGAGACGACAATCGCGCAACTGGAGCAGCTATTGCCCGGCATTTCGGCGCAGATTGAGGTCAGCGACGTAGCCACACCGTTCACGACGCTCCGTTACGTACATACCTGGAAAGCGTCGCTGGGTTTTATGATGACCAAAGAGGTCGCCGCAGATATGGTTATGAAACCTCAATACGCACTGCCCGGACTGGATAACTTCTACATGACCGGTCTATGGGTCAAAGGATTCGGCGTACCCATGGCGGCAGTGTCCGGGAAGGATGTGATCCGCGAAGTCTGCAAGGCGGATGGCAGGAAATTCGTGATAAAATAGTGGAATGAACATACACTCGGAAAATATCGAAGGCGAAACGGGGATAGCGTGCACGGAGATGATAGCGCTAGTCACTCACGACAACCACTGCTATATTCGCCCCATCAAATCCGACGAATTGGATGCTGTCCTCGATGTGTACCGGCAATGTGAGGATTTCCTGGCGTTGGGACCGGTTCCGACGGCCTCTATGGCGATGGTGCTCCAGGACATCGAAATCTCGCATCACGAGGGTGGCGTCTTCTGCGGGATTTACGACGCGGCGGATGACAAAATGATCGGCGTGGTGGATTACGTCCCTTGTGGCTTTGAAGGCGACCCGCATCTGGCGCATCTCTCCCTGCTTATGATCGCCGCCCCCTTCCGCCAGCAGGGAGTGGGGCGGTCTATCGTCGAAGTGATTGAGCAAGAGATCATGAAGGGTGCGCAGGTGACGACGATCCTGTCCGGCGTCCAGGTGAACAATCTGCAAGCCATTCAATTCTGGCAGAAGCAAGGGTATCGCATTGCAAGTGGCCCGACGTTGATGCCTGACCAAACGACGGTGTTTGAACTACGGAAGGACGTTAACCACTAATCTCCCTCGATGGCGTGCCGCAAAGATTTCCTCTGCAACTGCATAATTTGCAAAGCAATTGACAGCCCTCTAACCTATTCTATAATATTAATCAAACAAAGTAGATAGCAGGGATTCCAACCAGCCCGTGCGCTTTCGTTGGTTCGAACTATTGACGTTAAAGTGTTCGCGCTTAGCGTATTGGCTGTTTTTGGGATCAAAAGCACGGCTTAATACCGGAATTGCGTTTTGGTGCAGCAGATATTCGGCCCAGTTTGCCTGTTTTACGTTGACGCGGAAAGTAAGCGTGTCGCGCGTGAACCCACGTCCCCATACTTTTACGCCGCGATGCCGCAGCATGGCTTCGACCTGCTGCCCGCTCCATCCGCAGTTACGCGAAACGACGAATTTCCAGGATTTGGTGCCAGAGAGCCAACGCACGCCGGCATCCAGCGATTCAAACCAATCAAGCTTTGCGAGTAGATCCATAAAATCGTCCATATTCGTTCCTTCTACATCAACCTATGCCTGAGAATTCGGTGTGATATGACCGGATTTGTCTAGGTCGGAGACAAAATAGGTGTTTCTATAGAACTTATGTTCTATTTTATTATAAACTAGAAACAAACATAGTCAACCACCCATTATTGATGAGAGGCACTTCAAACAAGGACGGTAATCATCACTATGGACACAAATCCAACTATTATGGGGTTCATTCAACTCATTAGTCAGCTTTTCGGTATATCCGAGCTTGAGGCTGCCTTTTACGTAGGAGGTATCGTCATTGCTGTGGTTGTGGGTCTTATTGGCAGATTAGCGTTCAGAATGAGTGTGTGGAATAGAGCGCGTGGTGCGCCTTATGCCACAATGATTGCCTTCACCACAAGGACTCCGTATGAGGTCATCAGAGAGGCCCGAGCAGCGTCGTTTAGGTTACTGCTTACCTGGTTAATCATATTGCTCGTTCTGGCTTGTGGTGGTATTTACTTATATGCGAACCAACTTGGAGAAGCACAAACCATCAGCCAGATAGTTGCTAACCTGCTACGTCCGTTTATGTCACCATAATCGTATCATAACGGTCGATATTCGTCATCCGTAATACTTGATTTCCTCTACCCCTTCACCCGCACTCACCGGCTTCTTTGCTCGCGTAAGATGATTGCCGTCGAGCACAATGTCCTGCGTCTGCGCGCCTTCCAAGCGTAGAAAGGTATCCGTCCCCTGCACAGCCTGGCAGCCGTGAACGAAAGCCCCATTGACGTTGCGCATCAGGATGACCGGCGCATCTGCCGACGGCGTGGGTGTGGTGAAGCCATTGATTTCAATGTCCACCGCATCGGCCAGCATGAGCGCCGGGCCGAGTTGATCGGCGACGGTGACGTTGTGGAAACGCAAACCGCGCACGTTGGTAGCCCAGAATCCGGCGCGCTGCATCGGTTCGAGATTGGGCGCCATCGCGGGGACGCCGGGTTCGGCATCCAACGCCATCGAAATATCCACGTTGCTGAAGGTAATCTCCTCCACGGGCATCTCCGGCAGGCCGTACAGAAACGCCGCCGCATAGCGCACGTCGCGGGCGGTGATGTTGCTGAAATGCACGCGGCGGAAGTGCGGCGTTCCCTCGTTGACAGGCCACGGCGACCGGTCGGCGATTTTGTCCGTGCCCCACGCACCGCATCCATAATACAGATTCATGATGAAGGGACACATCACGTCCGTCATCACCACGTTCGTCACCCGGATGTCTTCCACCACACCGCCCCGCTCGCGCCGTGACTTGAGGCGGATGCCCCGATCGGTCCCCACGAAGACGCAGTTGGCGATGGTGACGTGGCGCACGCCGCCGCTCATCTCGCTGCCGATGACGACGCCGCCATGCCCGTGAACCATCGTGCAGTTCGTGACGGTGATATTCTCACAGGGCAGCAGCTTATCGCAGCCCTCTTCCTCCGTCCCGGATTTGATCGTGATACAGTCGTCGCCCACGTCGATGTGGCAATTGCTGATGTGGACGTTGCGGCACGATTCGGGGTTGATGCCATCGGTGTTGGGCGAGTTCGCGGGATTGGTGATGGTCACCTTGTCTACGGTGACATTGTCACAGGCGTAGGGATGGATCGTCCAACTCGGCGAGTTGGTGCAGGTGATGCCTTCGATGATGGCGTTGGTACAGCGGCTAAAGGAGATCAGGCGCGGGCGCGGATAATCGAGCGTGTGCTCGCGGTGCAGCTTCCACCAGAACGCCCCGCGTCCATCGACCGTACCCCGCCCGATAACAGCGATGTGCGTCAGATCGTCGCCGCCGATGAGCGGCGCGTGGGTTTTGCGACTCACGCCTTCCCAGCGATTCTCGACAGGCGGGTAGTCGGCGGGGTTCTGGCTGCCCAACAACACGGCGCCGGCGTCCAGGTAGAGGGTGATGTGGCTCCTGAGGAACAGCGATCCGGTGACGTACTGTCCGGCGGGGACGTAGACTGTACCGCCCCCGGCCTGGCTGCACGCCTGGATAGCGGCCTGCAGCGCGGCGGTGTCGAGCGTCTGCCCGTCGCCAGCCGCGCCGTAGTCCAAGACGTTGAACGCGATGTGTGGTTTGTGCAATAAGGTCATCGGAATCACCTCCAAAAATAAACACAGAAAAGCCTAAAAGTCGTGGGAATTTGCGATAGAATTTTATTGTATGCTTGTTCTACGTCAGGGCAAGCATTGACTGTTGTGGGCAAAGACAAAGGGCCAGGTAGCTTCCTGGCCCTTTGCTGAGCGAGTTATCTGGACTGATTACAGGCCCAGGAACCATGCGATGAGGTTCGAGAACACGCGCCGTCCGGTCTCGGTCATCATATCAGGTCCGGCCTGGAACCCCCATAGTAGGTAACGCCCACTTTCTTGTGCGATGTTGACGTCGCCGGTGTCCGGGTCCAGCCCGATGAGGGTCACGCCGGGGAGCGGCGCAGAACCTAAGTTCAGGTGAATGCCCGTCGTCGCTGTGTAAACAGTGTACGGCGCTGTGCCATCGAGTGGGAACGGCGTCGACCACACGCTCGCGCCGCCGTCGAAGGGCGTCGTCGCCATCTGGAGCGCACCCTCGCTCCCGTTCGTGCCGATCTGTAACCCGAGGTCATCGAAGAGCGCATAACCTCCCGTTCCTAATCCGATGATCGGTAGGTTGGAATCCTCCAGAACTGCCTGCAAGGGCGAAGGAATTTTGCTGTTGGGGTCGATGAGTATGGCCGCGTATCCACTCCATGTTGTCGCTGAGACCCAGCCGGTGTTGATGGGGATCAACGGTATGCCCAACACGGCCAGTACTTCGCGGAATCCGGCGAAGTCTGCGCCGTCGGCCTGCATATCGTGGACGTAGGCCAGCGGCTTTTGATGAAAGAACGTGCGCCAGGCGTAGCGGGTGAACGGTTGCCCGGCGTTGTCCGTCCCCGTGGCGATAAAGTGGAGAATGTGCGCGCCGGTTTGTGTCGGCGTGAAAATCTCGCTGCCGTAGACGCCGTCTGCCGCAGCGCCGTCGTCGTGCAGTGGCAACGTCGCACCCAGGCTGCCATCGGGGAAGAAGACGTGAGCATGGACCGTCGCACCGGTGACGGGTTCAGTATCGTGCAGGGCTGCGCGGATGACGAACGGTTCAAGTCCGTGACGCCCCGACGCCAGTCCAGAGCCGAACCAGGATTCACCCGGCGTCAGCATAAGCTGCGTGTCCGCCGACGCCACAACCAGATATTCGGCCACAGCGCCTGCCGGATCGATGGATTTGATGACCACCTCCCACGTGCCCGAAACCGGCGCGCTGATACGCACGTGCTCGAACAGCGCATCCTGGCGGTGTTCCGCATCTGGATCATTGTTGGGATCGATTTGCGAACCATCGGGGCGGAAAACTTCGAGCGCGCCGATGCCGGTTTCGGAGAAGACGGCGGTGAAGGCAAGGGTCGTCGCCTCGTCGAGATGGACCGGGTAGGTGAAGCGGGCGGTGGCGGAGATCAGGCCGCTGGCCTCGAGTAGGCGTTGTTCCCCGCGCACCTGCTCGGCGGTGTGTTTGTACGCGCCCGCCAGCCGGTTGCCCAGGATTGCGGGTAGGCCGGGATGTGCGGGCGGCAGCGCGTTGAGCGCGCCGCTGCTTGCGCCGGTCAACGTTTGCAGGCCGTTGAGCCAACTGCCTGGCCCTTCTTCCGCACCCACAGCGAACAGCGCCGTCGGCGAGAACACGCCGGTCAACGCACCGAGTGGACTGGCGTCTCGTGCGCCGAACGTCTCGCGGATGAAGCCGGAAGGATGTGGCCCGGCGGTCGGTTGTCCGGCGGAGAGGATGACGATGGCCCACTCGTCTGCGGGATCGCCATTGCGGTCGAGTTGATCCTGCGCCTGCAACAAAGCGCTGCCGAGCGCGCCTTCGCCGCGTGGTGTGAGGCCGTCAATCGCTGCAAACGTCTCGCTGATGCGCCGCGTGTCGCTCAGAATCATACCCAGCGGCACATCCACAGTAGCGCTGCCGTTGCCGAAAGTACCGAAGCCGAGCGCGTCACCGATTTGCCACTGCGATACAAACACCTTCGTCGCCAGTTGCGCCGCCGCCAATGTGTCCAGATTGTTATTCGAGGTGTCGAATAGCGTAAACGTATTCTGGAACGACAGCGGGCTGTACTTCACGACGTTGGGTTTGGTCTCGGTTTGCAGCCATCCGGCATTGTTGAACATCACCTCCAACCCGTACACACCGGCGTTAAGTTGCGTCGGGGCTTGCACCCATAACTCGACGAGCAGGCCGTTCTGCAGCATCGAGTGCACCGGCGCATTTCTCCCGTTGACGCGCACGCTAAACTGGTTCTTGTTGTACGTGGGGTAGGGATCGGGATAACTGGGCGGTAACGTCAACGTCAGTAATACCTTGAATTTGCCGGGGTTGTTGATTGCTCCCACATAAACCGGTTGTGTGTTCGGCGGTTCCCAGATCAGCAACCACACCGGGCAAACCCGAGTGGAATTCGGATTGAAGTTATTCGATTCGCCCAACCAGGGTTCGAAAATACCGTTGAAGTTGATGTCTTCACATCCATCGGGGACGCCGTCGTTGTCGTTATCCCAATCCACTTCCTTGCGTAAAGTATCCATCCAAGGGAACGGCAAGGGGGTTGGCTCAAGCCAAAACGGTAGATCTGCCAGACGCTTGAAGTAAGCGCCGCTTGCGTCGAAAACGTATTCAGCGATGTCTTCCTTGTCGTAAACCCAGTCGCCGTCGGTGTCCATGTTCCAGGGCGAGGTACCGAAGCGCCGGATTTCGTCGAAATTGTTGACACCGTCGCTGTCGAAGTCCTTCCAGAGGTCAGCTTCATCGTTGCGCGCATTAACTTGCGCGTTGTTGGTGACATAGTAGATGCGTTCATTGTCATCTCTAAAGGTTTCGTAGGCTTCCCAACGCCGCCCATCGCACGTCTGGTTACCGGGAGTGCAGACCGCCGGTACAGGGTCGAGGATGCGCACCTGCTGCTCGCCGGTTCCCGAAACGCGGTAGCCATCCACCACGCGGGCGTGGGCATTGTTTAGGTTGATGGACATAAACGGTTTGCCGGCGTTGATCAGCGCGATGATCTCGCTCCAGGCCATCCGCGGGGGATTACCGGGATGGGGGCAGGTGTAGTTTTCGCTGGCGGGCCGCTGCGGGCAGTATGACACGCCGGTAACGTCCGTACCCAGCGCCCATTCCAGCACCGCTTCCTGCATCGAATAGCGCGGAATGCCAGAGCGATAGCCCAGGTCGTTCTCCGGGATGCCTTTTTGTGCGGGAGGATTGGCGCCATCCCATTCTTCGAAGTGGAAGTACGAGATGCGATCTTGCGAGAGATTGCCGCCATAGTACGCGTTCATCATCGCCGTAGACGCGCGCACGCAGTACCAGTTGTCCATACCGTTGCCACGGTAAGATGGATTGAGCGTGTCGCCGAAGACGTGCGGGCCGTCCCAGCGGTCGCGGAAGTTGTTGGTAATATCGAAGCGCACCAGCCCTCCGATGAGTACTGTTCCGCTGAAATTCCGCGGGCCGCCTAGATCAAGCATCGTTGTATCTTTGCGTTGAATACGGTATTCGTCGTCACTTAACAGCGTCACCGGTGGCGCGAGGATGTTTTGCGCGCCGGTGTGAAACGGCCCAAGATATGGACTGTATTCTCCGTTACGCCCGACGGTGCGCACGCGCCAGTAAAAGGTGATGATGTCGGTGGGTAGCGGGGTGGGCGGCTCCCAACCTGGATTCTCGGTAATCACGTGAAATAACGTATCGGTGAAGGCCGGGGTGGTCGCCAACTCGAATTCGTAGTGTATCTCACCTTCGGGCGCTTCCACCGGCGACCAGGCCAGGCGGAACGTGGAGCGATCGAGAATCGCGCCGTCGGCGATGGTGCTGTGCAGTGGGCGCGGCGGATTATTGGGTTGGCCGCGCGAACTGTCTGCCGCAAAGTACGACGTCCAATCTCTTCGCCATCGCCCGAGGCTGTCGTTAGGCCGTGCCGGGCCGGCAGAGATGCCCACGCCAAAACCGCCATCGAAGTAGTGGTAGCGCCCCGCGCTCCAAATGCCGGCTTCGACCGCGTGAGCGGCGGCTTCGCCCGGATCCTCTCCCCACGCGACGAAATCCACAATGTTTGGGGATGTGATCACGTCGCTGTTGTACAATCCCACGTGGCTGCCCTCAGCGACAAACGTATCGGTGGGGAGTTCTGAGGCATAAAGTGTGGCGACACCGTCGCTGAAGTCCAGGTCGTCAGTCCCTTCCCCCAGGACGATGACCAGCAGCGCATTGCCGGACACACTCGGCAGGGTTTCAGGAATTGCATACGTATGTCCGTCTCCGGCGCGGATGTGCCATCCGCTCAGGTCAACACTGTGCTGGCGCGGGGCAGAAACTCTGAGCGCCGATGCCATATCGGGCAAGAAGATCGTCCCGATTGAATTGCGCATCACTACTGGTAAGAAGATCAGGTAAGTCTCGGATTCGATGGCGATCTCGATCCAGGCGGGTTGGCCAGGCAATGCAGCCGGGGCGACTTCATTCAACCTGACTGTGGGGCCATCACCGATAGTTTGTGGTTGGGCGCTGCGAGGATGGGGTGCGGCTTCAAGCATAGCCGGCTCGATTAGTAACAGGATGCTGATCAACACCAATGTAAAAATGACTAGGATCTGACGGTTGCGTGTCATTGTACCTCCTATATGGGTAGGGTATTAATTATATTAAGTATGATATTAATCATATATATCATACATAATAGTATAAGGCAAAAATTGACGAATGTCAATGCCTGGACAGGGCTTTATCATTCTCGCGGACCAGGATCTCGTTGGCGTGTTTGTCCTTCCCAGGTACAATGTGGGCTATGTCGTTCGATTTCGATCCCCAATGTTATCCAACCATGCCCGGTTGTTACCTGATGCGGGATGCGGCTGGGCGCGTCATCTATGTGGGCAAGGGCAAGAACCTGCGCCGTCGGTTGACCTCGTACTTTCGCCCTAACCAGCGCCGCAAGACGTGGCGCGATCATCGCATGGACCGGCTCGTCGCGGCGGTCGCGAACATCGACGTGATCTTGGTCAACAACGAAATGGAGAGCCTGGTGCTCGAAAACAACCTCATCAAACATCACCACCCGCGCTTCAACCGGATGTTGATGCCTGACGATACCGGCTATCACTACATCGTGTTGACCGACGAGCCGTTGCCGCGCCTCTTGCCCTATCGCAAGCTGCGCATCAACAAGGCCCTCGGCAGCAAGAAGGTGGAGCAGCGGCTTGGCCCGTATCTGAGCCGCGAATCCCGCGACGGGCTGCTGACCTACGTGGCGGATCACTTCGGTTTGCGGACGTGCCAGCCGTTGGGGACGCGCGTCTGTTTGCGTTATCATTTGCATGCGTGCGGCGGCGTTTGCGAAAAGCGCGTATCCGTGGAGGAATACGCCGTGGCTGTGCAAGCGGCGCTCGCCTTTCTGGCGCGCCCCCACGCGAACCTGGTCGCCGATATGCGTACGGAGCTGACAGCCTGCGCGGAACGGTTGGAATTCGAGCGGGCGCAGCGCATCAAGGAGCAGATGCTTGCGTTGGAGGCCACGCTGCAACCGCAAATCGCCGAGCGCGACGTGGATTACGATCAGGATGTGGTCTACTTCGGGCCGGACGAAGCGCGCCGGGCGCTCGTAGCGACGCTTCGCAAGGGTGCGTTACTCGGCGTGGCGCTTTGTCCGCTCGATGCGACAGTCGCCTATCCCCAGGCCGGCCGGGATTTCCTGCTGGCCCGTTATGGCCGTTCCGGGCCAGCAGAGGTGCTTTGCAACGCGCCAGAGGAGGTTGTGGCTGCGTTCGCCGCTCAGACGAACAAAAGACGGGTGTGTGTTCCTACCGCTGGCGTTGAAAAAGAATTGCTGGAACTGTGTCGTTTGAACTACGAGTATCAAATCAAGGCATTAGGGTGCACGGATGAACACGGAATACACGGATAATTCCGATCCGTAGAATCCGTGTACAATTCTGTGTTTGTTTCTGAGGAAAGGCTATGGACGAAACTCTCATCGTTGAACAATTGCCGACCGCGGCGCAGTACAACCAACTGCGCGCGGCGGTAGGGTGGGGCGTGTACGAAGAAGCCGTCATCGAGCGGTCGCTGCCCAACACGCTCTACTGCCTGTGTGCGTTCGTCGATGGTGAATTGGTAGGGATGGCGCGCATCATCGGGGATGGCGGGATGGTGTACTACATCCAGGACGTGATCGTGCTGCCCGCCTATCAGCGGCAGGGGATCGGCACACAGATGATGGACCGGGCGATGGCCTACATCCGCATCCACGCCAGTCACAACACGATCATCGGCTTGATGGCCGCGTGCGGCAAAGAGCCATTCTACGAAAAGTACGGCTTCACCCGCCGCCCCACCGAGCGTCTGGGCGCGGGGATGACGATGTTTTGGGATTAGGGAGCGGTGATTAGGAATTGGGGTTGCCTGATCCCTGATTTCCAATCCCCAATCATTTCTTTTAGGAGGTTTATGATGACTGAAAATCAAATCACTTTTCCGCAAGATTTTGTCTGGGGCGCGGCGACGGCGGCATACCAGATCGAGGGGGCGTGGGACGAGGATGGGCGCGGCGAGTCGGTGTGGGATCGCTACGCGCATACGCCGGGGAAGGTGCTGCATGGGCACTCCGGCGATGTGGCGTGCGATCACTATCACCGCTGGCGCGAGGACGTCGCCTTGATGCGCGACCTGGGCTTGCACGCCTACCGGTTCTCGATCAGTTGGCCGCGTCTGTTGCCTGACGGGCGGGGTGCGGTGAATCAGAAGGGGCTGGATTTTTACAGCCGTCTGGTAGATGCGCTGTTGGAAGCCGGGATCCAGCCCTTCCCGACGCTCTTCCACTGGGACTTACCCCAGGCGCTCGAAGATGTGGGCGGCTGGCGCGACCGGGCGACGGCCGAGGCGTTCGCCGAATACGCCAATGTGGTTGGGCGCGCGTTGGGCGACCGGGTGAAGCGCTGGTTCACGCTTAACGAACCGCAGGTGGTGGTGATCTGCGGGTACGAGCACGACTGGCACGCGCCCGGCCTGAACGATCCGGTGAGCGGGCCGGCGGTCGCGCATCACTTGATGTTGGCGCATGGCTGGGCCGCGTCAGTGCTGCGCAGCGTCGCCCCTGGATCGGAAGTGGGCTTGGCGCTGGATATCTGGCCACAGGAACCCGCCTCGGGCAGCAACGCCGACGCACGCTTGAGCCAATGGCGCGACTGCATTTCCAATCGCCGTTTCCTGGATCTGGCTTTCGGGCGCGGCTATCCGGCAGCGTTGGAAGCACATTATCGTCGCCTGGGCTATTGGCCGGAAGGCGCGGATGACTTCGTGAAGGCCGGCGATATGGAGGCGATTGGCGTCCCGCTGGATTTCTTGGGGATCAACCACTATTCGCGGAATATTGTGCGTGACACAGATGCGGGCGCGCACAGCGCGCTTGACAACTTGCCGCCGACGATCGTGGCGGGCAACCAGACCGATATGGGGTGGGAGGTTTATCCCAACGGGTTGTACAACGTGTTGATGCGCGTATGGCGCGAGTACGTCCCGCGTAAGCTCTACATCTCCGAAAATGGCGCCAGCTACAGCGACGCGCCCGGCCCCGATGGGCAAGTGCACGATGCGCGTCGCCTTGATTATCTGCGGCGCTACTTTACGGCGGCGCACCGCGCGATTCAAGATGGCGTGCCGTTGGCGGGTTACTTCGTCTGGTCGCTGCTAGACAACTTCGAGTGGGCGACGGGCTATACGCAGCGTTTCGGCATCGTTTGGGTGGACTACCTCACACAGCAACGCATCCCCAAAGACAGCGCCCTCTGGTACCACCAGGTCATCGCAGATAACGGCTTTTTGGAGAAATAGTACACGGATGCTACGGATTTTAGGGATTTCTAAAAAATCCATAGAATCCGTGCTCATCCGTGTACCATATAGAATAGGAGTGTGTCATGGAGTTTGAGGGTAAACATGCGGACATTACGGAAAAGATTATTGGTGCATACTACACCGTGTATAACACACTAGGATATGGCTTTGCCGAAAAGGTTTACGAAAATGCTTTGGTGTTTGAACTACGCCGAAGTGGGTGCCGCGTTGAAACACAAAAGCCTCTCGAAGTTTACTATGCTGGACAACAGGTTGGTGAGTACTTTGCCGATATGGTTGTGGATGACGTGGTGATTGTCGAACTGAAGGCGGTCAAGACGTTGTTGAAGGAACATGAAGCGCAGTTGCTTCATTATCTCAAAGCGACAACGATTGAAGTAGTCTTGTTATTCAACTTTGGTCCTGAACCTCAGTTCAGACGCAGAGTCTACGACAATGACAAGAAAGGCGCACTAAGTTGGATAAAAGCATAAAAAATCCGTGCTCTCCGTGTGAATCCGTGTACCAAGCAGGCGATATTTCAGGTTTCTTGTCTCACTGGTTCGATGGGTTTGTGAAGGGGTTGGAAAACCTGGATGCGCCCGCGCGGACGGCGCTTTTGCGTGAGTGCGGGCAGGCGTGTGCGCGGTCGTACACGGCGCAGGTGTTCCGGGAGTCCTGGGAACGGGCCGGCGGTGACGTGTCACGCTTTTTGGCGGAACTGGCAACCCGTTTCCCCGCGTCGACCTACACATTGCGTGACGACGGCACGATCGAAGTGCGCCTTGACGCCTGTGGGTGCGATCTCGTGCAGTGCGGCTGGGTAACGTCACCTGCGCTGTGCGAGTGTTCCGTGCACAACCTGCAAGCGAATTTCGCGGCGGCGTTGGGGATGCCGGTAACGGTGATACTGAAGGCGTCGCTGCTGCGTGGCGGCGACGCCTGTCTGTTTATCGTCTCCTCATCTGAAGTATTTTAACGTACTCGGCGGCTGCAAGACCTCGCGTTGGCCGAACGCCTCACTCCCTGGCGTTGCGCGCCAGCGCACCAGGCCGATCTCGCCGTTCTGAATCTCCAGGCCGGTGATCACGCCCGGCGTGACGCAGTGCCCGGTGTTGAAGTAGGGTGTCTCGCCGTAAGCCGCGCTCACCGTCCGGTGGGTGTGGCCACAAATCAACACCCGGCTGGTGCGGGCTGACCACTCCATTAAATAACGCTCGAATTGACGCGGGGCACGCGCTTCGGCGTTTGGACTGGCGACCGGCGCCAGTCGCCACACCTGTAGCCTGCGCCAAACCCGCCGCACGGCCATCCGGCTGAACGGATAGCATAAGTCGCTCTTCAGATCGGCCTGATGCCCGTGGGTGACAAAAATCTGTTGGCCTGTCCGGCGATGCTGAAGAATTAACCCCTCGCGCGCGATCATGCCGTCTTTTTCAACCTGCTGGCGATTTGTCCCGGCAATATCGTGATTGCCGAATAACAGGTGCAACCGCCGTTGCTCATCGAAACGATGGAGCCACTCGAATACCTGACCGTGGGCTGCTCTTACGGTATGGAACCGGCGGTTCTTCCACAATTCGTCGCCATCGCCGACCTCAATGTACGTAAACCCATTTTGATGATAGTGGCGCAGCGCGTGTAGGAAAAGCGCTTCGTTGGCGTTGAATGCATCGAGCCGGCGATAAGCTCTCAGGCGATAGACGTTGTAAGTATTTGCATACTGCTGCGCGAGCGGCGCGCTCCACGGTAATATCTGGGTGTCGTATGTTGTCATCACTTTACCTCGCTGAAGTGTTTTATCATTTCCCTTTTTTCCCGTAGATACTATACATCCCCAAGGTTACCCCGTCTTTATGGATCGCTTAACATCTTGTTAAGGATCGATGATCGGCGCCAACGCTGGACAACTTAACACTGCGTTAGTCAATCCATGACAACCTGTTAACAATTGGCTAAACCAACGTTAATAAGCATGCGTTATGCTGAGACTGGGATACAGTGATCTTTGATAAACTCTGCATACAGGTGAGTAAAGAAAATGCGCATTGCGATTTTTGCCGAGACCTTTTTGCCCAAGTGGGATGGCATCGCCAACACTCTGTGCCATTTTTTGGAGTATCTGGCAGCGCACCGGCACACCGCGTTGATGTTTGCTCCAGAGGGTGGGCCGGAGCAGTACGCCGGGACGCCGATCGTGGGCTTGCCGGCGTTCGCCTTCCCCTTCTACCCGGATTTGCGGCTCGTACCGCCGATTATGAATGTAGAACGCCGGTTGGCCGATTTCCGTCCGGACATCGTGCATATCGTCAACCCGGCTTTCCTCGGCCTCACCGGGCTGCATTATGCCCGCAAGCTGCACGCGCCGGTCGTCGCTTCCTATCATACGGACCTGCCTGGCTACACCGACATTTATCGCCTCAGTTGGTTTCGTGATTCCTTGTGGGCGTATTTCCGTTGGGTGCACAACCAGGCCGATTTGAACCTGGTGCCTTCCCATTTCACCCGCCTGGAATTGGAAGCGCACGGGTTTAAACGGGTGGGGGTGTGGAGCCGGGGCGTGGATACCGAACAATTTCATCCTCGCCGCCGCAGTGCGAAATGGCGCGCGCGGCTTACCGGCGGTCACCCAGACGCGCCGCTGCTGCTCTACGTGGGCCGCCTGGCCGTGGAAAAGCGCATTGAATGGCTGCGCCCGGTGTTGGAGACGCTGCCGCACATCCGTCTGGCGATTGTCGGGGATGGGCCGCTACGCCCGAACCTGGAGGCCCAATTTGCCGGAACATCCACAGTTTTCACCGGCTACCTGCGTGGGGATGATCTCGCCGCTGCGTATGCCGCCGCCGACCTGTTCACCTTTCCTTCGGCCAACGAAACATTTGGCAACGTCGTTCTGGAAGCGATGGCTTCCGGTCTACCGGCGATTGCGCCGCGCGCCGGCGGTCCGGTGGATTTGATTATACCGGGGACCAATGGCTTTCTCTGTGCGCCTCACGATCAAGCGGAATGGCTTGCGTACATCCGGTTATGCGTAGACGATCCGGCGTTGTTGAAGCGGATGGGGCTGTACGCCCGCAGCTTTGCCGAGAGCCGCAGTTGGGACAGGGTCTTCGACGGGCTGTTGCGTGATTATGCCACGCTGTTCAAGCCCAAATTCCTGGCCGCGACCGACATTCACGCGCGGCGACTGCCGCCGATAGTTTCCCCGGATGTGCGCCCGCGGCTATAGCAGTTTCTTGGGCGATTTAACAAAACGTTAACCGTTTGTACATAAACGGTTAACGTTGTCTTTCTATAATAGGGCAGTAGTCACTTCAACTTTCAAAGGAATATCATGCACATTCTAATCACCAACGATGACGGGATTATGGCCCCCGGTCTTCTCGCATTGGCGCAAGCCATGCGCGACCTGGGGAACGTGAGCATTCTCGCGCCGGACCATAACTGGTCGGCTTCGGGTCATGTCAAAACACTGGAGCGGCCCTTGCGCGTGAAGGAGGTCATTCTCGCTGACGGAACGCCAGCGCTCACCAGCGATGGCGCGCCCTCCGACTGCGTGTCGCTGGCCTTGTTGGGATTGTTGCCCGATAAGGTCGATTTGGTCGTATCCGGCATCAACCCCAACGCCAATGTAGGCCATGACGTAACCTACTCCGGCACGGTGACGGCCGCCATGGAGGCCGTGATCGGCGGGATACCCGGGGTCGCGGTTTCATTGGATTCACCGGAGAATCATCTGGGATTGATCGATTACGCTCCAGCAGCCTCGATTGCCCGGCAGATCGTCCAGACCCTGCTGAACAACGAAGAGCTACCGCACGACGTGTTGTTGAACGTCAACATCCCCAATCTGCCCCAAGAGCACATCAAAGGCATCCGGGTCACCCGGCAGGGGATGCGCGTCTACCGCAGCCGGCTCGACAGCCGCGAAGACCCGCGTCACAAAGCCTATTACTGGATTGGGGGCGATGCGCCTACCGGTATCCCTGAGAAAGGTACGGACATTGGCGCATTGCTCGAAGGCTACGTCTCCGTCACACCGCTGCAACTCGACCTGACCGCCTACAATATCTTGCCGGTACTGGGGACCTGGGGGTTTTAAGAGGAGTCCCCATGAATCTCACTCACCAGCGATTACAAAAATGCTTGCGCCGGATCACAATCCGGCGCTGCGAGGACGGCGGATTGTGATCCGCCTTAAGCGTTGAAGTAGGGTTATTTTCACAGGAGTCCCCATGTGGCAAGCCACACCAACGAGGACGAAAATGAGGTAAGCCCACGAGCAGGTGGATGACGGGGCGCGGGGATATGGTAGACTGTAACTGGGCTGGTCCAAGGTCGT
>Ga0334890_1001810_pt1 | contig 26844 bp, 26 predicted proteins | sample GraSluR1_MG_3_FD_207220 | JGI IMG/M metagenome (GOLD analysis project Ga0334890, IMG submission 207220) | Sludge microbial communities from methane-producing bioreactor in Wageningen University, Netherlands - Granular Sludge_31_08-R1 | ecosystem: Engineered > Bioreactor > Anaerobic >... | reverse complement strand
CCGGAAATCGCGGCGATTGAACGCCGCGACCAATTCCGCCAGAATCCGTTCCTGCATGGACGTCCCTTCAAGGCGGCCGGCGTTGCCGCGCCGGCCGGCGCCGATGTCAATCGTCCTCGTCCTCGTCCTCGTCCTCGTCGTCGTCCTCGTCATCGTCGTCGCGCTCGCCGAGGTCGTGGTAGCGATGGACTTCTTCCTCGAAGCCCAACTTGCTGGGATCTTCGATGCGATCCACGTACAGAATGCCGTCGAGATGGTCGCATTCGTGCTGCATGACGATCGCCGGGTATCCTTCCAGCTCGAGATCGATCCGCTGGCCCTTCTCGTTAAAGGCCTGCACCCGGATGTGCGCCGGCCGTTCCACGTAGCCGCGCAAACCGGGGACGCTGAGGCAGCCCTCGTACATGCCCTCGCGCCGGTTCTTGTCCAGCACGGTGATCTCCGGGTTGATCAGCACGCGCAGCCGGGGCCGGCCTTCCTGGTCGACCTCGCCGCCGGCAATCGCCAGGCGCACCGGCGTGTAGACCTGGGGCGCGGCCAGGCCGACTCCGTTGTACTCGAACATTGTCTCGAGCATGTCGCGGATCAACCGCTGCACCTCCGGCCCCGTGATCTGGTTGGGGTCGATAGGTTTGCACTTCTCGCGCAGAACCGGGTGGCCCATGCGGGCGACCTTGAGAATGGCCATGCCGCCAGCCTCCTGCCATGGATCGATGATGGAGACGCCTTACGGGCTCCACCATAACCCAATTCGATCGCATTGCAAAAATCCGGCCCGCTGCAGACCCCCTGAACGAGCCAATTCGGCCGTTTCCGGCTTCGCGTAGCCGGACCGGCGGACGAAATCGGCCGCGGGATGGGGCAGGTCTTGCCGCCCTGGCCACTGTCGGCCGACCGGCGTCGACATCCTTTTGACTTCGCGTTAACGCCAGGTTAACCTGGCCGCACTTCGTCCGACGACCGCCCTCTGGACGGGACCGCCGAAAGGGTCATGAACCTGGACCGCTTCCGAGCCTTCGCCGCCGGACGCCAGCGCCCCTTCACCGCCGCTGCTTTTCGGCGCTGCCTGCTGGTCGCGCTTTTCTTGTACCTCTTTCTCTGTGCGATCAGCCTGCTCGGCGCCGCCTTCAAGCTCTTCGGCAGCGGCTTCAGCCAAGCCCTGATCGCCGGCACCAGCAACCCGGTGCTCGGGCTGATGATCGGCCTCTTGGCGACGGCGCTCATCCAGAGCAGCAGCTCCACGTCGAGCATCGTCGTAGGGCTGGTTGCGGCGGGCGCGCTCACGGTGCGCGGAGCGATTCCGATCGTGATGGGCGCCAACATGGGCACCACGGTCACCAACACGATGGTCGCGATGACCAGCATCAACCGGCGCGGCGAGTTCGTGCGCGCCTTCGCCGGCGCCACGATGCACGATTTCTTCAATCTGATGACGATCCTCGTGCTATTCCCGCTCGAGCAGGCGACCCGCTGGCTCGAGCACACGGCGATCTGGTTGAGCACCCATCTGATCGGCGCGCAGGGTCTGGAATTCCAGAGTCCGGTCAAGGTGATCGTCGCGCCGGCGGTCGATTGGTGCGCGAGGTTGGTGACCGACGATCTACGGCTCGTTCCCTGGGCCGGCGGGGTCGTGCTGCTGGTCCTGTCGCTGGGGCTGATCTTCGTGGCCTTGACGGGCTTGACCCGCGCCCTCAAACAGGTCGTGCTCGACCGCGCCGAAGGCTCGATCGCCGGCTGGGTGCAGAACGGCGGCGTGGGCGCGATGGCCGTCGGCCTGGTCTTGACCGTGGCGGTTCAGAGCAGCTCGGTCACCACGAGTCTGCTGATCCCGTTGATCGGCGCCGGCATCGTGCCCCTGACCGGAGCCTTCGCGGTGACCCTTGGCGCCAACCTGGGCACGACGGTGACCGCGCTGCTGGCGTCCCTGGCCGGCAACGTGGCGGCTGTGACGGTGGCGCTCGTGCATTTGCTCTTCAACGTGGCCGGGATCCTGATCATCTACCCGGTGCGCTCGATCCGCATGATCCCGATCAAGCTGGCCCGTAGCCTGGCCCACGCCACGTCGCGCCGTCGCATCTACGCATTGCTCTACATGTTCGGCGTCTTCTTCGCGATGCCGTTAATTTTTCTATTGTTGCACCGCTGGCTCGGCTAGCAGGCTGCTGGAGGTTCGCCATGCGTTTCAAGTCGATCCTGTCGTTGTTCCGCGAAGACGACTGGACCCGCAGCCTGATGGAGATGTTCGACCAGATGCTCGTGCTCTCGGGCGGGATGTTCGCCTACACCACGGACGTGCTGGTGCGGGGAACGGCGGACGCCGATCCCGCGGGCAGCGTCTTCGAACCGGACAAGCGGATCAACGCGCTCATGCGACAGATCCGCCGCCGTGTGGTCTCCCGCCTCAGCCTCGGCAGCAGCCGCGGCGAGGTGCCGACGGCCCTGATCTTCATGAACGCCGTGAAGGACGCTGAGCGCATCGGGGACTACGTCAAGAACATCCACGACGTCACGGAGCTGTTGCCCGCGCAACCTGACCGACAGCTCTACGCGGATTGGCTCGCCGATCGCACGGCCCGGATCGACGATCTCTTCGCGCGCACCCGCCGCGCGTTTTCGACCAGCGACGACGAGGCCGCCGCGCGCGTGATCGCCGACACCCGCGCCTTGGGGCGCGAATGTGAGAAAGCCATCGTCGCGATCACCGAGAGCAATCTCACGACCCGCGACGCGGTTTGCCTGGCCCTCGTGCTGCGCTTCTTCAAGCGCATCACGTCGCACCAGAGCAACATCGCCACCACCGTGGTCATGCCGATCGACCTCCTGGATTTCCACGACGAGGGACCAACGCGGCCCTGAGCCGAAAAGGCTCGGCCCCGGCGTTGGTGCCGCCGGGGCCTTCTTCGCTGGCTTCGCTGGGTTCGCTGTGTCCGCTGTGTTCGCTAGCGCGGAATCGCGATATAGATCCGCGCCTGAGTCTGCGGCCGGTAGACGCGCAGAAGCACGGGCTTGTCGGTATCCCGTTTCACCGCGTCGCTGTAATCGCGCAGGCTCGTCACCTCGCTGCGATTGACCTCCATGATCACGTCGCCGCGGGCGAGCCCCTCGCGGGCGGCGCGGCTGCGCTGGTCGACCTCGACCACGAGCAATCCCATGACGTCGTCGGGAATTCTGGCCTGCGAACGGACGCGCTCGGTGAGTTCGCGCACGGTGACGCCGTCGAGCCCGTCCTCGGCAGTCGGCACCGAACGCCGGCTCGCGAGCTGATCCTGGTCGGGCAGGGCGTCCAGCTTCACCTTGACGTTGATCGTCTTGCCGCCGCGCCAGACTTCGAGCTTGGTCTCGTGGCCGACCGGCAGCAACGAGACGGTATTGCGGAGCTGGTCGACCGTATCGACCGCCTTGCCGTCGACCGACAGGATGACGTCGAGCTCCTGGAGGCCGGCCTTCTCGGCGGGCGCCCCCTCGGTGACGCTGGCCACCAGCACGCCCTGCAGCCGCTCCAGTCCGGCCAGGTCGGCCTGCGCCTGGGTCACCGGCTGCACGTTGATCCCGAGCCAGGAGCGCGTGACGACACCTTTGTCCTGCAGCTCATCGATGACGCGCCGGGCCATGTTGGCCGGAATCGCGAAGCCGATACCGTGCGAGCCGCCGCTGCGGCTCATGATGGCCGAGTTGATGCCCACGATCTCGCCCCGCAGGTTGACCAGCGCGCCGCCGCTGTTGCCGGGGTTGATCGAAGCGTCGGTCTGGATGTGGTCCTCGTAGTTCATCAAGCCGGTGGTGCGCCCCTTGGCCGAGACGATGCCCATGGTTACGGTCTGCCCCAGACCGAAGGGGTTGCCCACAGCCATCACGCGCTCGCCCACGCGCAAGGCATCGCTGTCGCCGAAACTCAGATGGGTCAATTTGCGGCTGACGTTGATCTTGAGCAGGGCGAGGTCGGTCTGCGGGTCGGTGCCGACGACTTCGGCGTCGAATGTCTCGCGGTCGTTGAACGTGACCCGGATGGCCTCCGAGTTCTCGACCACGTGGTTGTTGGTCACGATGTAGCCGTCCGCCGAGATCACTACCCCGGAGCCGAGGCTGCGCTCGAGGCGCTGGCGCTGGCCGTCGCCGCCGTCGGGCATGTCGAAAAAGCGGCGGAAGAAGGGGTCGTCGAGGAACGGATGGACCCGGCGCTCGACGAGCTTGTCGGTGTTGATGTTCACGACGGCCGGCATGACGAGGTCGGCGACGTCGGCGGTGTCGAGCACGATCTGCGGTTGGGCCAGGGCGGCGCTGACGGCAACGCCGCCGCGCTCGGCCGGGTTGCCGGCGGTCAAGACCAGGCCCAGAACCAATCCCGCGGCGACCAGCGCGCCGGCCGCGAGCAGGCGATTGACTTGATATCGTTCACGCATCGTCGGTTATCCTTTGTGCTGCTTGTTCTTTCCGTCCGCGCAGGCGTTTCGCACCGGTAAGGTTGCCGGCCGGCTGCCTGCGGCCAGGGCCGGACAGCGCCGTCCGAGGTCCCATGCCGGCTTGAAACCAGCGGTCGGCGGCGTTGGTTCCCGGGGCGCGGTCTGCGCCCAATCTAGACGCGCCAGCCGTCATTCGCCGTCGTTGCCGATCGCCTCGACCGGGCAGTCTTCCATCGCGTCGCGGCAGAGCTGGGCTTCCGCCTCGGTTTCGGGCTGCTTCTTGACGTAGGAGAAACCTTCGTCGTCGTTGCGGTCGAAGTTGTCGGGCGCGGTCTGGCGACAGAGATCGCAATCGATGCAGTTGGTATCCACGTAGAAGGGCCCGGGGGCGTTGGTGGACACCTTGTCGTTCGGGTCGGCCATCGTTTGTTTCCTCCTCGCCGGCGAGGCGCCGGCGAACCGTTGTTCGTATCTTCGGGTGGCAGGACGTATAACCTCACATCGTCGCAACGGCCAGGTCGACTTCGCCGGGGCGACAGCCGGGACGGCAGGTTGCAATTCGCCGGCGGTTCAGCCGGGTCGCGCCTTGCCGGCCGCCCGCTCGTTTGCTCCCGGCACGCCCTGTGGACGCAAACTGCACGGTGATCAGCGAAACTCAAGCCCAGCGTTGATTAAAGAAATTCCCTAAGCTGCCTCGTGATGCCTGGTTGTCACGCTGCAGCCGTCGGCGATGGCGCGGGCACCCGGATTGCTGCTCCCCGGTGAACGCGCCGGAACGAGCCGGCAATATGGATGGATCAGGCAACCGGCCAGGAGATGATGTCCATGACCAAGTTGACGCGCACCTTGCTCGCATTCGGGGCCATCGCGGTCCTGAGCCTCAGCGGTGCCTTGCCGGCCGCAGCCCAGACGACCGTCCAGGTGACCGCCACCTGGGCCGCGCCGTCAGAAGGCTCGCCGGTCCAACACTACGTCTTCCAACTTTCGACCAACGGCGGCCCGTTCACGACCGTCGGCACGGTGAGCGGCACCAGCTACGCGCTCGAGCTCGAGATCGGCCAAACCTACATCGCGCGTGTGGCAGGCGTCGACAGCCAGGGCCGCCAAGGGTCCTGGTCGCTGCCGTCGGATCCGTACACGCCGGATGTCGGCCCCCCCGGCCAACCGGGCAAGCCGATCATCATGTAACTTGACGCAGTCCACGGGGCGGGGGTCGCTTGCTGGGGGAGCGACCCCCGATCTACCAGCGGGGGAACTGGTAACTCACACGCAGCCGCAAGCTGTTCCAGGCGTGACGCTGATCGAGCGCGGCGTGGGAAAAATGCGTCGTCCGGAAGTGATTGACCTCGTAGTGTACCGCGAACTCCCAGTCCGTCAATCGCACGCCGGCCCCAAGCGACCAGGCGAGGGAATGAACCCCGGCCCGGAACTCGGTGGCTGCGGCCTCGCTCTCTTCCTGGTAGGTGTTCCTCAGGAAGGCGGCCCCGGCGCCCACGAATGGCCGGAGCGTCCGGTCGCGATCCGAGATGACGTATTGGACATCCAGCGCGTAGCGCAAGGTCCGCACGGTGATCGTGAACGGCTGGCCGCCGGTGTTTGTCCCGTCGTAATCGCCGAACTCGACGTAGTTGAAATGCGGCGCGAGGACCAGGTACGGCGCGGGGTAGAATCGCAGCCGCAGACCAATGAGGTAGCCTAGTTCTGCGCCCATGCCGCGTTGCGTGTTGCGATATCCCGCCGCCAGGTCTCCCAGCGGAATGGCCAGTCCGGTCTCGATGAGAACCTCGGCCTGATGCACCGCGGACCCGTTCGGGGCGACCGTCGTATCCGGGCTGGTCGTACCTGCGCCGGGAGTGTCTTGGGCAGCGGTATCGGTCGCGGTCAACAATAGCGCGATCGCGGCCGGCAACACGACGGAGGCAAAACGTCGCAGCATCGGAGATCCTTTCGCGATGGTCGTTTCGACGGGCGCGATGATACGCCACGAACACCGCCAGGGAAAGCGGCGAACGCGCGCGGACTGCGTTGCCTGACGCCGGGCTGGACGTTACCATTGCGGAGAATTCCGAATCCGCCCCCGCTGCGCGCCGAGGTTGCTCATGCCCTGGTCCCGCTTGCTTCGCCAATCCGTCCCCACTGGTGTGCTCGTCGCCGTCCTGTCCGCCCTGCCGGCCATGGCGACCGGGACCTCAGGCGCGTGGCCCGACGGCAAGGAACTGGCCGGCCGCCTCATCGAACTGGCCCGCCATGAGCGCGCCACCTTGCACGAGATCGGTCGTTCCGCCGGCGGCCAGAAACTGCGTCTCCTGGAGATCGCGCCGGCTGTGCCGCGCCAGGGGGGAGATCCCGCCGTGCTGCTGCTGGCCAACTGCGAGGGCGAGTTGCCGTTGACCTCACTGGCGGCCGTCGAGCTGGCCGCCGCCGTGCTCGCGGGCGGGACCGAAACGCCGGCGGCCGCGGTCCGCTGGTACGTGCTGCCGGTGGCCTCGCCGGACGCGCACGATCGCGTCTTCGCCGTTCCGCGCGCGTCGGGCCTCGGCAACGCCGCGCCCGTGGACCTCGACGGCGACGGCCTCGAGGGCGAAGATTCGCCCGACGACCTGGACCAGGACGGCCTGATCACCTGGATGCTGGTTGAGGACCCGGCCGGCGCCTGGGCTCTGTCCGACGACGGCTTGCCGCTCGCGGCCAATCCCGCCCGCGGCGTTCCCGGCCGCTATCGTCGCGAGAGCGAAGGGTTCGACCAGGACGGCGACGGTCGTTTCAACGAAGACCCCCCCGGCGGAGTCGACATCGCCCGCAATTTCCCGCACGACTTCGCGGCATGGACCGGCCGCGGCGGTCGCTGGCCTGCCGATCAGCCCGAAACCCGCGCGATATTGCAGTTCGCTTTCGATCACCGGGACATCGCCCTGGTGATCGTACTCGGCGAGGCGAACAACCTGTACCGTCTGCCCGTCGTCAACAACCGCGGCGACACCGCGGCGCTCGTGACAGTCCCCTGGCGGCTCGCCGGCGAGCTCGGCCTCGAAGCCAACGCGCCGTACCCGCTGGACCTCGTCCTCGAAGCCGCCCGCCGATACGGCCGGCGCCAAAATCTGACCCCGGCGCGGGTGCGCGCCATGCTGAGCCTCGAGCCGATGAATCGGCCGCCGGTCGAGGACCTCGTTTGGTGGCAAGCCCTGGCCGACGAATACCGCAACCGCCTCGCCGCCCAGGGGTGCGACACGTCGCGCCTGGCGCCGCCGCCGCCCGGCCCGGGTTCGCCGGCTGCCTGGGCGTACTTCCAGTACGGAACGCCGGCCGTCGCGCTGGACCTGTGGAGCGTGCCCCTGCCGCCGCCCGTCGCCGCCGCCGATTCGACAGGGAGCCCCGCGCCAGCGGTTGCCGATACCAGCAGCCCTCGACCCGCCCCCGAACTGGCGGCGCTCAAGCAACGCACCGAGCAGATCGGCCTGTCCGGTTGGCGCCCCTGGACCGCAGTCACCCTGCCCGACGGCACGCGCGCGCTGGTCGGCGGACCCGAGCCCGGCGCGCTGCGCACGCCGCCGGTCGCGGAAGCGAACGTCCACGTCGACGCGCTGCTGCCGTTCCTGCTGGAGCTGCCGGGTTGGCTGCCACGCCTGACGGTGTCCGCGCCGATCATCAGCGATCGCGGCAGCGGCGTGTACGAGGTCGTGGTCCATGTGGGGAACAAGGGTCGTCTGCCGTACCCCACGACCATGGGGACGATCAACCGCCGGCCGCCGCCGGTCGTGGTCACGCTCGCCGGGGCCGAGGCGCTCCAGGAGAATTTGCGCCAGGTCTTGCCCCAATTGCCCGCCGGCGGCGCCGTCGCGGTGCGGTGGCTCGTGCGCACCGGCCGCAGCGAGCGATTCTCCGTCACCGCCGAGGCGCCGAGCCTGGGCACGGTCACCGTCACCGGAGGCCAGCGATGACGCAACGAGCGCACCACCAGCGGCGCCTGCCGCTGGTTCTACCCGCCGTCTTGACGATCTCGCTCGCGATCGCGCTGGCGGGGTTTTTCGCCGAGCTGGTCGCGGCGCCGGCCGCAGCCAATCTGCTGCCGTCATCGGTTCAGCCCGCCTCCGGCGGCAAACCGCAGTTCCACTGGGACCGCTACTTCGACCAGGACCAGGTCGCCGCCGCGCTGCAGGTGCTGCACGAGGCCTATCCGACGCTCACCGAGCTGCAATCGTTGGGCACGAGCGAGGAAGGACGCGACATCTGGCAGCTCACCATCTCGAACTCCGCGACCGGCGCCGCCGGCGGCAAGCCGGCGATGTACGTCGACGGCGCCATCCACGGCAACGAGATCCAGGCCACCGAGGTCTGCCTGTATCTGGCCTGGCTGCTGCTCGACCGCTACGGCGAATGGGAACGGATCACCGAACTCGTCGACCGCGTCGCGTTCTACATTGTGCCGACCGTGAATGTCGACGGCCGCGCGCGGTTCTTCCTCGGTCCGACCAGCGAACAGATCGGCCGCTCGGCGATCGTACCGTTCGACGACGACGGCGACGGGCTCTACGACGAGGACGGTCCACAGGACCTCGACGGCGACGGTATGATCTTGCAGATGCGCGTGCGCGATCCCTATGGCACCCATCGCAGCGATCCCGAGGATCCGCGCGTGATGCTGCGCGTCAAGCCCGGCGAGCAAGCCGAGTGGACCTTGCTCGGCCTCGAGGGCATCGACAACGACGGCGACGGGCTGGTCAACGAGGACGGCCCCGGCTATGTCGACATGAATCGGAACTGGGGATTCAACTGGGTGCCGCCCTATGTGCAAGCGGGCGCGGGCGACTACCCCTTCGCCGCGCGGCCGGTGCGCGCCGTGGGCGACTTCGTCGCGGCGCGGCCCAACATCGCGTTCACCTTCGCGTTCCACAACACGGGCGGCATGTGGCTGCGCGGTCCCGGCAGCGCGCAACTGCCGCCGTACGACCCGGCGGACATCGCCGTCTGGGATTGGCTTGGACTCGAAGGAGAACGCACCCTGCCGGGCTACCGGTATCTGATCTCCCACAAGGACCTCTACACGACTTACGGCGACTTCGACGAATTCCTGTACCAGATCTACGGCGTGCCGGGATTCGTCGGCGAGATCACGATGAGCAGCGAGTTCGCCTACCGCGGCCGCAGCGAGAGACCCGGCGGCGAAGACGGCACGATCTGGTCGCGCCGGCCGCCATTGCGCGAGAAACAGGAGTTCAGCGACCAATTGATGGCCGGCGAGATGTTCCGCGACTGGCAGCCGTTCGACCATCCGCAGTTCGGACCCATCGAGATCGGCGGCTGGAAACCGCTGACCGTCCGCACCACGCCGGGCTGGCTGCTGCCCGGGATGCTCCACCGCAACGCGATGTTCGTGGCCTGGACGGCCACGCAGCTGCCGCAGATCAGCGTCGAGATCATCGCCGTCGAGGACCTCGGCGGCAGTCTGCGGCGCGTGCGCGCCCGGGCCGCCAACGCCGGCGGCTTGCCTACGCTCTCGGCCCACGCGCGCAACAAGCGTCTCTGCCGGCACGACCTGTTCACGATTGGCGGGGAGCGGGTCGAGGTGCTGGGCGGCGGCCTGCTGAGCGATCCACACCTCGGCGTGGTCGAAACGGAGCGCTACCGTCCCGAGCGGCTGGAAACATGGGTGCCCGGCCTGGGAGCGCGGCAAGCCGAGTGGATCGTGCGCGGCAAGGGCCGCGTCGTGGTCACCTACGACGGGCTGCGCTGCGGGAAGAGCGAGGCCGAAGGGCGCCTGTAATCCGTGTCATTCACGAAGGACCGGCGTAGAAAAACCGTCGAGCGCCATGCACCGCGCAGGCGCCCGACGGTCTATTGCATGCGTCGATATCGCACCGGCCAAGCCGGCTACGGCACTTCGGTCAGCTCACCGTTGTTGAGGTTCAGCGTATACGTGGCGTCGCCGATCGTGACAGTCGCCAGGTGATCGCCGTCGAAGGTCACGGTGGCCGTCTTGCCCTGGGTGGTAAACATCAGCGTGCCGGCGGCGGGCCAGGTGTCGTCGCCAGCGGCTACGACGAAGCCCTCCAGCGTCCAGGCCGCAGAATAGCTGCCCATGACCAGCGTGCCTTCGCCGCTGACGGTGGCCGTGTCGGGATTGGGCGTGCGATCGATGTCGCTGACGAGATTGAAGGTCAGCAGCCAGGGTTCCGTACCCTCGACCACCGTCACTGCGAGCGGGCTGCCGGCGGCCGTGAACGCGCGCGCCCAGTCCGCCGCGCCGAACTCGACCAGATCGCCATCGGCGCCGCCCAACCGGAACTGCAGGTTCACCGTCCCCTGGACCGGGTCGCCCTCGGCGAACGTGAACTGGTACTCGCCCTCGGCGGCGATCTTGCTGCCGGTGTAGTTGAGCGATACCGGCGCCACCTGGACCAAGGCCACCGCGAAGAAACCGGATTGCCCGGCGACCTGCCTGTTGGTCAGCGACGGCACGGGGTCGTTGGGCGCTGTGGTGTCGCTGCTACAGCCGCCGAGGCACCAGGCCGCCGCCAGCGCCAGCATGAAAAACATCGTCGTCTTGCGCATGGTGAAATCCTCCGGGTTTTAGATGCCGAACAACAAACCGGCCGACAAGACGGTCAGCTTGCCAAGTCCCGCCTCGAAATTGAGCTTGGCGCCCAGACTCAGGGTTGCGCCCAACGTCAGGCGTGCGCCCATGTCTCCGTCGACTTCGAAATCAACCGTCTGGTCGGTAATCTCCTCGGTGTAGCTCACCTTCATCGTGGACGACTCTTTGGCCAGTCCGCCGTAGACCGTGGCCAAACCGAATCTGCGCGACGCGGCGATGAAGATGCTGCTCGCGTCGGTTTCGACAACGGTGCCGAGGTCGATTTCCTGTTTGAAGAAGCCGATCATGACATCGACGGGCAGACCGGGCAGCATCGGGCCGGGGCTCCATTGCAGCCCGTAGCCGAAGTACTTGGTCTTGCCGAGATCGCCCAGATCGATTTCGGGCAGCCAGCGCAGCGCCAGTCGGAAGCCCGCGATGCCGCCGACCTGCAGCTCCGGCGCGACCATGGGCACCCAGCGCGTGTCGATGACGCCGCTGATGGTGTTGATCGTATAGACCGCGCCGTACTCGTCGATGCCGGTCGCCGTGCCCGTCACGTCCGAATCGCCGATGACGGTGGGGCCTTCGAAGATCACGTCGCCTCGCGCGCCGGCGGGCACGTCGAGGCCGTAATCGGAAAGATCGACATTGCGGATCACGCGGCGGAAGGTCTGGTCGTCCTCGGCGAGGTGCGTACCCATGACCTTCAGACCGATGGTGAAGGTGAGCCGCGAGCGGGGAATCGCGGCCGTGTGGAACATCCCGCTGTTCTGGGCAGCCCCCCAACCGTGGGCGAGCGGCGCGATGTACGCCGTCGCGTATTGCCTGCCCACCTGGATCAGGCGGCTCTCCAGATCATCGTCATCGTCTTGGGCAACCGCCGGTGCGCCGGCAATCATCAGCGCCGGCACGAGCAGCCATAGGATACGTCGGGGCATCGCGTCGATCCTCTCGTTACGTCCGTTCATGACGGATCCGGGTTCAGCGAACCCGGTCGTCATGGCGATCTGGGATGGTAGCAAACATAATACCACACCCGAGCGGCCTTTTCTGTCAACTAGCGAAGATCTTTACATATTGAGCGGTTGGCCGCGGCTAAGTCAATTCCTCGAACTCGCCGACATCGCGGTTCTTGCGCACGTTGTCCCAGGTGAAGACACGGCCGTTCATGGCAACGTAGACGCCGGGCGGCAGGCTCTGCGCGAAGGCCAACGCAGCGCCAAGATTGAACAACCCGTCCGACGACCCGAAGGCGAACGGAATCATCGCGCCGGTCAAGACGATGGTCTTGCCGGGAAGCGCCGCCTCGCCGAGGGCGCGCGCGGTCGTGGCCATGGTATCGGTCCCGTGGGTGATCACGATGCGGTCGGTCTCCGACTTGCGGCATTGGTTGAGGATCAGCTCGCGGTCTTCGTCGTCCATGTCCAGGCTGTCGACCATCATCAACGTGCGCACTTGGACCGACACCCGGCAACGCCCCAGCTTCAGCATCTCGCGCAGGTGGGTGTCCTTGAAGAACAGGCTGCCGGTGCGTTCGTCGTAGTCCTTGTCGAACGTGCCGCCGGTCACGAACACGCGCACGGTTTCGGTCATGGTCTGTGGTCCTCGCTAGTAGAAGAGGTCGCGTTCTCCGTTGGCGATCCGGACCAACCGGTCGCAGAGATCGCAGCGCAGGCCGTCGGTGGCGATGGCCTCGAGCGAGCGGCCGATCAAGCGTTCGCCCAGCGCGCGGGTTTCTTCGCTGGCGTAATCCTGCAAGTACTCCTTGATCGTCAGAATCGCGTTCGGCTGGCAATACTCCTTGATCAGACCGGGCTTGGCCAGCTCCATGAAGTCGGCGCCGGTGCGCCCGGAGCGGTAGCAAGCGGTGCAGAAGGAGGGCAGATAGCCCAGCTCGAGACAGTCGGCGATGACCTCGTCCAGGTTGCGATGGTCGCCGAGGGAGAACTGGCTGCCCGAGCGCATGCCGGTCGCCGCCTCGCTGTAGCCGCCGGGATTGGTGCGGCTGCTGGCGGAGATCTGCGATACGCCGAGCGCGAAGCACTGGCGGCGAATCGTGGCATTCTCGCGGGTCGAAAGGATGATGCCGGTGTAAGGCACGGCCAGGCGCAGAATGGCGATCAAACGCAGGAAGTCGTGGTCCCGCACCGCGGCCGGCGGGTTCAGGGCCACGGCGCTGCCCGCGGCCGGTTCGATGCGAGGGACGGAGATGGTGTGCGGCCCCACGCCGAAACGGTCTTCCAGGTGCCGGGCATGGTGTAGCAGGGCGAGGACCTCGAAGCGATAGTCATAGAGACCGAAGAGCGCGCCGATCCCCACATCTTCGATGCCGGCCGCCATGGCGCGGTCCATGGCTTCCAAATGCCAGTCGTAGTCGGATTTGGGCCCTGACACGTGCATCGACTGGTACGTCGGCCGGTGATAGGTTTCCTGGAAGAGCTGGTAGGTGCCGATGCCGCACTCGTTGAGGCGCCGGTAATCGGCCTCCGCCAGCGCCGCCACGTTGACGTTGAGACGGCGGATCTCCCCCCGGTTGGACTTTACGCCATAGATGGTCTCGATGGCCCGGCACACATAGCCGATGCCGTCGCTGTCCGGGTACTGCTCGCCCGCCACCAGCAGGATGCGCTTGTGGCCCTCATCGATGATGATCTGCGTTTCGCGGGCGATCTCCGCCGGCGTGAGATCGCGGCGGACCAGAGCCTTGTTGCTGACCCGGAAAGCGCAGTACCGGCAGTCGTTACGGCATTTGTTCGTGATATACAGCGGGGCGAACAGAACCAGGCGGTTGCCGTAGATGGTCTCTTTCACCACGCGGGCGGCGTGAAAGACCTCCTCGTCGAGGTCGCGATCGGCGTTGGCGAGCAGAACCGCGACGTCCTGGTCGCGCAGACCGTTGAGTTCCCGGGCCTGCGCCAGGATCTCGCGGATCGCTTGCGGTGTCGGGTCGGCGTGGCGCGCCAGCGCTGCGGTGATCTGCGCGGCGTCGATGCACGGGCCGTACGAAGGAGTACTCACGAGAAGACCGTTTCTTTCGGGCCGGATCGATCGCGAACTGCGATGCGATTCCGAAAAACCAATGTAGCGCGCCGTTGTACGGACGCCAAGGGATCGGCGCCGGTTCCACCCGGATCATTCAGGAATGCTCCGGATCAACCATCCAGCAGCACGATCGGACGCCGCTGGCCGCTTGACTTCTGCCACCAGCCGATGTGACCGCCGCCGGCCAGTGCGAGCGGCTGCAAGACCGGCGCTGCCGGTGCTGACCTGGTTGTCGACGCATTGCTCGTGCCAGGTTGCGATGGTGCGGTTTTAGCTGCGGCTGTTGCGGCTGACGACCGCGATTCCGCAAGCAGTTTTTCAAATCCCGGCAAAAACGCACCTCGGTCGGCAAGGGCGCGAATCACAGTTTCGACGCGGTGCGGATCGATCAGCCCGGCGCCATGGCGTAGCAGAAGGCTGACCACCTGGTCGGAATCGCCGGCCGTGTCGTTGAAGGGGTCGTCGCCGATTGCCAGGCAGGCTTGCGGCGGCCGACCCGCCATCGCCGCCAGTACCCCGAACGGTTTGCCACCGCCCGGCAGATCGGCGTGGACCGCACTGAAGTAGCGAAACAACTTCAGATCGCCCAGCTCGGCGGCCGCGCCGGCCCGGGCTTCGCCGGTCGCCAGGTGCAGCTCGAACCGTTGCGCCAAGCCGGCCAAGAGCGCGTCGACGCCCGGCCACATGCCCCAGCGCCCGGTGTCCGGACGCTGCAGGACCAACGTGCCGGCGAGATCGATGAACAGGACAGGTCGCAGCATGCGGCGATGGTTCCATTCGGCGCGGCGAGCCCCTGACCGCACCGCGCTTGGATCGGCTCCAGCAGCCTTGGTCGGTGGAACCGGGTTGTCGGCTGCTCCGGATGGCGATACAGTACTCAGGTAACCAAGCATACCCCGCCAAGGGAGGCATGACCATGCCCAAGATCACCTGGTTCGGCCATTCCGTCATCCAGATCGAGACCGGCGCGACGACGCTGTTGATCGATCCCTTTTTGACCGGCAACCCCGCGGCCACCGTCAAGGCCGCCGACCTCGCGCCGGACGTCATCCTGGTCAGCCACGGCCACGGCGACCACATCGGCGACACGGTCGAATTGGCCAAGCGCACCGGCGCCACTGTGATCGCGAACTTCGAGATTGCCGGCTGGCTGGGCAAGCAAGGTGTCCACAAGACGCATCCGATGCACATCGGGGGTTCATCGCGGCAGCCGTGGGGACGTGTCAAGCTGACGATGGCCCTGCACGGTAGCGGCCTGCCCGACGGCAGCTACGGCGGCAACCCGTGCGGGTTCCTGCTGTGGCTCGAAGGCAAGACGATCTACCACGCCTGCGATACGGGCCTCTTCTATGACATGAAACTCATCGGCGAGGAAGGAATCGATCTCGCCATCCTGCCGATCGGCGACAATTTCACCATGGGTCCCGACGATGCGCTGCGCGCCGTGAAGCTGCTCGAGCCGAAGCGAATCTTGCCGATCCACTACAACACGTTCGACATCATCAAACAGGATCCGCAATCCTGGCAGAGCCGCGTTCAGAAGGAGACAACCGCCCGCGTGAGTGTCCTGCAGCCTGGCCAGAGCCTGGAAATCTAGGTAAAAAAAGATCTTGGAGGCGCGATCAAACGTGGTACGTTTGGCTCCTGCGGATCCAGCTCCGGGCCGCCCGAGCTTCAGCCTGTGTCAAGGTGCGAGTTTCGGTATTCGGATGAGCCCATGACGCAGGAAGGAAGCGGCATGGATATCTACGTGGGCAATCTCCCCTGGTCTTGCAACGACGACGATTTGCGCGAGCTGTTTCAACCCTTCGGCCAGGTCGAGGGCGCGCGGGTGATCACCGACCGTGAAACCGGGCGGAGCCGCGGTTTCGGGTTTGTCCAGATGCCTAACAGCGAAGAGGCCGCGCAGGCCATTCAGAACCTCGACGGCAAGGACATGGACGGCCGGCCCCTGCGGGTCAACGAATCACAGCCCAAACAGCGCGGAAACGGCCACGGTGCCGGCGGCAGCGGGCGCCGCTGGTAGTTCGCTCGTTGCGGCGCGACCGGTCCGCAAACATGCCGGCGCGCAACGTACGGCGGCCGCGACTCTGTTTGTCAGATCAGTCTTCGAGCAGGTACTTCCGGAACGCGGCGCGGAACTTGGCCAGTTTAGGCGCGATCACCGCTTGGCAGTAACCCTGAGCCGGATTTTGCCGGTAGTAATCTTGGTGATACGCTTCGGCGGGGTAGAACACGTCCAGCGGCTTGATCTCGGTGACGATGCGGCGGTCGAACACACGATCGCGCTCGAGATCGCCGATAAGTTGCTCGGCGATCCGCCGCTGGTCGGCATCCGTCGTCAAAATGATCGAGCGATACTGGGTGCCGACGTCGGCGCCTTGTCGGTTGACGCTCGTCGGATCGTGCACGCCGAAGAAGATAAGCAAGATGTCCTGGTAGCTGAGCGCCGCCGGATCATAGCTGATCCGGACAACCTCAGCATGACCCGTGTTTCCGCTGCAGACCGCGCGATAGTCCGGATTCTCGACGTGGCCGCCCGCATAGCCCGATTCCACGGCAAGGACACCGGCCGTCGCTTCGAAGACCGCCTCGAGACACCAGAAACAGCCCCCGCCGAGCACCGCGACCGATGAGGCCGCAGCGTGTTCCGTCGCCATGGACAGCATACCTCCGGAATGAACCCTGGGAACGATCGCCAGCAGCAGGACAGCCAAATAAAAGCGAAGGTTCATCGAGCTTCCACCCGGCTGCCGCCTCCGCGTCAACAATCCTCGTGCCAGCCCAGGGCGCGTTGGGCCCGGGCAACCGGACATCGTTCGCCGAACACCGCTGCGGCGCGCCGGGCATCCAGCGGCAGGACGTTCAGCAAGATGTCCGCCAGCAGGCCAAGCGACAGCTCCCCGTGCAGAAGCTGACCGCGGGGGGCGCGGGTCTGAATGGCGGCCAGCAGGCGCGGCACCAGGCGGTCGGCGGCTTCGGCGTCCGGTTCGTGATCGGCGATGAGTTGGGCATCCGTCTTGCGGTAGAGGCGGTCGCTGGCAACCTCCTGCAACTCCACTCTGCCAAGTCCGAGGACCCAGATCAGATAACGGCCGTCAGCGAGGGTCTCGTGATGGACGATCTCGCCCAGGGCGCCCAGCGGCTTCTGCGCCGGCCCCCGGCGAGATTGTTCGTCGACCAGACTGACCGACGCCAATACCAGGCGTCCGGAGGTGTCCAGAAGATCGGCGACCATCTGACGATAACGCGGTTCGAAGATATGCAAGGGCGCCACCGCACCCGGAAACAAAAAGAAATCCGGCAACGTGAACAGCGGCAGCCCGCGCATCAGCTTTCCCGTCTCGGCGATCATGTCTGCGTCCCGTGGTGCGTGCCTGAAATCAGTGTAGTCGAGAAGGAGCATCGCCGCATGCTCGCGACGTCGTACTTGCTACCACCATTGATCGGCACGCTTGCGCGCAGTGTCAACGCACAGCCGCGAATTAGCACTTGAAATGTCCGATTCCCCAGTCCATGCTGGGCCGAGGGGAAAGAAGGCCGCAGGGAGGCTGCATGGGCGCCTTGAGGCAGGGCTCGTTGGTCTGGCGCCTGGTTGCAGCAGCGGGACTGGTTCTCGCCGCTGCAGCGCTGATTGCCTTGGGCCTGATGGACGGCGCCCTTCGTCGATTTTCTCTGGCCAGCACCGTATCGACCGACATCCCGCTGGAAGCGCTGTCAGCAAGTACCGCGCAGTTGCGCCAACACATGATCCTGATCTGGGCGGCGGTCTCTGTGTTCGGCCTGGCGGCGCTGGCGGTGGTCTTATACCGGACCATGCGACCGTTGCGCTCGTTGAGGACGGCCGCGGTCGCGGTCGCGGACGGCGACTTCCAGGCGGCGATTTCCAGCGCCGGATCCGGCGAAATCGGCACCCTGGCGCGTGCGCTCGAACAGATGCGCCAAGAACTCGAACACAGGCTGACCGCGAGCAACGAGAGCGAGGAGCGTTACCGCCTGATCTTCGATACGGTAGCCGACAGTCTGCTGCTCGTGGACCAGGACGGCTCGATCCTGGCGGCCAACCCGCAGGCGTCTGCGACGTACGGCTGGTCGCCGCAACAGATCAGCGGCCGTTCGTTCACCTGCCTGCTCCGCGCCGAGGATCGAGAACTTGCGCAGATCCTACGCAACCCACCCGCCGACCGGCCCGTGACCGTGTCCGGTCAGACCTGCGACCGGGAAGGCCGCGAGCGCGAGACGGAGATTAGCGCGGTGCGCCTGACCTATCAGGGCAAACCGACCGCGCTGATCCTCCTGCGCGACATGACGGCCCAGCGGCGCCTCGAGCGCCAGTTGCTGCAGTCGCAGAAGCTCGAATCGGTGGGACGGCTGGCCGGCGGCGTCGCGCACGACTTCAACAACCTGCTGACGCCCGTCCTGGGCTACAGCGAGATGCTGCTCGCCGACACAAGTCTGAGCGAAGATGTCCGGACCGACCTCAAGGCGATCCAACGCGCCGGAGAACGCGCGCGGAAGCTCGCGCGCCAGTTGTTGGCGTTCAGCCACCGCCAGGTCGTTGCCTTACAGGACATCGATTTGAGCCGCGCCGTGCGAGATTTCACCCCGATCCTGCGGCAGACGTTGCGCGAGGACATCGAGCTGCGTTGCCATTGGGCCGCCGAGCCGTGCCCGGTCCGGGCCGACCTCTCGCAAATCGAACAGATCCTGATGAACCTCGCCGTCAACGCCATGGATGCCCTGCCCAACGGCGGTTGCGTCGAACTGCACGTGGCGGCCGTGACGCTGCCGGCGGCCGACCTGGCGACGCCGGATCGGCTGCCCGCGGGCCCCTATGTGTGCCTGCGGGTTCGCGACAACGGCCCGGGCATTCCCCCCGCGATGCTGGGCCGTGTCTGCGAGCCGTTTTTCACCACGAAAGAAGCGGGCAAGGGAGCCGGCCTCGGGCTGGCGACCGTGCACGGGATCGTCACGCAGCACAACGGCTGGCTCTCGATCGCCAATCATCGCGACGGCGGCTGCGAAGTCATCGTCCTGCTGCCGCGACTGCCGGCGATCGCCGCGGAAACTGAGACGGCGGAAGACAAAGCCGCCGATCGCGAACCGGTCGGGCGGGGCAAGACCATCCTGGTGGTTGAAGACGACGGCATGGTGCGCCGTCTCGTCGAGTCGTTGCTCATCAAGCACGGTTATCAGGTGCGCGCCTACGCCAACGGCGTCGAATGCCTGGACGACCTGACCGCACAGCCGCAGCCAGCAGACCTTTTGTTGACCGACGTCGTGATGCCGGGCCTGAACGGGCCCGAGCTGCGCGAACGCCTGCACGCGTTGGGGTACAGCCTCCCGACACTCTTCATCTCCGGCTATGCCGGCGAGACGTTGTCGCAGCGGAGACTCGCGACGGACCGCTCCGATTACCTGCAGAAACCGTTGTCGCCGGAGCTGCTGTTGCGCAAGCTGCGGCAGATGCTGGCCAAAGCGCCAGGACCGCGCCCGACAGGTTAACCCGGGCTAGACCATTCGCTCGACCGGCACCAAGAACGCGCGAATCGGGTGGCCCGTGTCATCGGTCGGGCCCAGCTTCGCGAATGCGTCGAGGATCGGTCCCGCGTTCTCGTCGGGCACGATCGCGAAGCACAGCGTGGAATATTCGGGCGTCGACTGCGGTGTGGCGAACCAGCCGATCTTCGCCAACGTTTCGGTGGTGTGGCCGAGGATATCGGTCTCGCTGAAGATCTGCACACCCTGGTTCTGCAGGACATCACGCACGATCGTGCGATGCTCCTTGAGGCTCATGATACCGACGAGTTTCATGCGGTCGTCCTTTTCTGCGGCGGCCTGGGCGCAAGCGCCGCGTTAATCAGCAAGTGTTCGCCTACAACATCGTCGCGGTGCCGCGCGACGGCCAACTTCGGCTGGTTGCCGCTCAACCCCCCCACGAATTCGCCGATACCCGAATACCGGATGTCATCTCGGGAGGGACGGCTGCCGTGAAGAAGGTCTTGTGCGTGACAGGAGGCGCCGCAGCGTTGCTGGTCGCGCTGGGCGTCCTGCTCCAACAGGTCAACGGGGTGCGGCTGAACGGAATCGTCCGAGAGTATGACCGCGCTGTCGAGCGCCATCTGGCGGTCCGAGACTACGAGGCGGCCTACTACCAGTTGAACCACCTGTACAACCGTCTCGCGACCAGCACCAACGGGCACCGCCATCTCACCTCGGGACAGGTGAAAACGCTCCGGCAGAAGCTGCACCGCAGGATGTGGACCCTGCTCCGCGCACTAGAACAGGAGCTGCCGCGCGGCGTCGCCAATGATTGGACTACCACAGCCGAACTCGCGCAGCGGTACGACGCATTCTTCCATAACCGTATCGCAATGCTCGTGCGCGACAAATCACAGCGCAAAATGATCGCACTCGTCGGCGAGTTCCGCGGCAAGCAGCACGGAAGCTTGGCGTACGACCGCCTGCCTGAGCCGCCACAAACCGACTCCGCCGCCACCCTCGGCGGCGCGACCGCCGGACGCTGACCGGCTACGGTCGACGCCGCTCCTTAGCCCGGATTATTCATGAAGGACCGCCGCGAGAAAGTGGAAAATGCTTGCCAGGACGCGCGCTCGCAAGGATCGGCGAGGGAGGCGTACCCAAGGCGGTACGTTGACCGAGCCGATCCGAGAACGCGCTTCCTGGCAAGCATTTGACCTTTCGCAGCCGGTCCTTCATGAATTATCCGGGCTAGGCGACACGATCGACCGGCCGCCGGCCGCCGCCGTGGACTCATCGGAACGACTTGCAGTGATCCGCGCCGTGAACTCGCCGTCGGCTGCGTCCACGGCGATGACCGTTCCCAGCCTGGCCTCGCCGGCCAGGATCAGGTCGGCCGCTCGGTCCTGCACTTCGCGTTGGATGACGCGCTTGACCGGCCGCGCCCCGAACTGGGGATCATACCCGCGCTCGGCCAGCAGCGCGATCGCGGCGTCGGTCACCTCGAGACCGATCTCCTGTTCGGCCAGGCTGCGGCGCACCTTGACCAACTCCAGGCGCACGATCTCGGCCACGAGTTCACGCCCGAGCGCGCCGAACCGCACGATCCCGTCGAGACGGTTCAACAGCTCGGGACGAAAGTGGCCGCTCAACCCCTCCAGCAGCCGCGCCTCGGCGCGGTCGTCGCCGGGTCGCGCCTCGTACTCGGGTCCCTGGCACAGGTTACTGGTCATGATCACGAGCGTGTTGCGGAAGTCGACGACGCGGCCCTTGCCGTCGGTCAGGCGGCCATCGTCCAGAAGCTGCAGCAGCACGTTCATGACCTCGGGATGGGCTTTCTCCACCTCGTCCAGCAGGATGACGCTGTACGGATGCCGCCGCACGGCTTCGGTGAGCTGACCGCCCGATTCGTAGCCGATGTACCCGGGCGGCGCGCCGATCATGCGCGCGACGGCGTGGCGCTCCATGTACTCGGACATGTCCAGGCGAACCAGATGGCTCTCGTCGCCGAAGAGCTGTTCGGTCAGCGCCTTCGCGAGTTCGGTCTTACCGACTCCGGTGGGACCGAGGAACAGGAACGAGCCGAGGGGCCGACCGCGATCGGTCAAACCGGCGCGGGCGCGGCGGATGGTGCGCGCAACCTTGGTGACCGCTTCGTCCTGACCGACCACGCGGGTCTTGATGCGGTTCTCCAGATCACGCAGCTTGGCCATCTCGTCTTCGACGAGGCGCTGCGCCGGAATCCCGGTCCACTTCGCGACCAGTTCGGCGATGTCGTCGGCGTCGACTTCTTCCTTGAGCAACGGGCGTTCGCCCTGGATCGCCTTGAGCGCGTCGCGGGCCGCCGCCAGCCGGCGCTCGAGATCCTTGGCCTGGCCGTACTTCAGCTCGCTGGCCTTGGCGAGGTCGCCCCGCCGCTGGGCGGCTTCGGTCTCCAAGACCAGGTTCTCCTGCTGCTTCTGCAGGGCACGGATCGCCTCGATGGCCTCTTTCTCCTGCAGCCAGCGGGCCTTGACCCCGGCGAGCGCGTCGCGCAGCTCGGCGATATGGCGATCGATGGTCTCACGGCGCACAACCGCGGAGCGGTCGGTCTCCTTCTCCAACGCGAGCCGTTCCATCTCGAGCTGATTGAGTTGTCGTTGCAGGTCGTCCACCTCGGCGGGCACGGAGTCGATCTCCATGCGCAGACGGCTGGCCGCCTCGTCCATCAGGTCGATGGCTTTGTCGGGCAGCATGCGGTCGGAGATGTAGCGTTGCGACATCTTGACCGCCGCCACGATCGCGCCGTCGGTGATGCGGATGCCGTGATGCACCTCGTACTTCTCCTTGAGACCGCGCAGGATGGCGACGGCCTGTTCCCAGGTAGGTTCCTCGACCATCACGGGCTGGAACCGGCGCTCCAGAGCAGGATCTTTCTCGATGTTCTGCCGGTACTCGTCGATCGTCGTGGCGCCGATGCAGTGCAGTTCGCCGCGGGCCAGCGCGGGTTTGAGGATGTTCGAGGCGTCCATCGCGCCCTCGGCCTTGCCGGCGCCGACCAGGGTGTGCATCTCGTCGATGAACAGCAGCACCTGGCCCTCCTGCTCGGTCACCTCTTTGACGACCTTCTTCAAACGATCCTCGAACTCGCCCCGGAACTTGGTGCCGGCGATCAAGGCGCCCATGTCGAGGGCAAGCACTCGCTTGTCCTTGAGTCCCTCGGGCACGTCGCCCTCGACCAGCCGGCGCGCGAGCCCCTCGACGACGGCGGTCTTACCCACGCCCGGCGAACCGATCAGCACCGGGTTGTTCTTGGTGCGGCGGCTCAGAATCTGCACCGTGCGGCGGATCTCTTCGTCGCGGCCGATGATGGGGTCGATCTTCCCGCGGCGGGCGAGGTCGCAAAGGTCGCGCGCGTAGGTGTCCAGCGCGGACTGCTGGCCGTTGGCGGCGCCGGCTTCGTCGTCACCCTGGTAGGGCTGATCGGCGCCGGTCTGCTCCAGCGCGTGAGCCAGCTTGGCGGCGTTCGCGTCGAAGGTGCGCAGCACGCTGCCCGCGCGCCCCCGGTCCGCTGCCAAGGCGAGCAGCAGTTCCCGCGTGCCGACCATGCCGCCGGACCGCTTCTGGGCCAGGCCCTGCGCCTCGAGCATCACGGTCTGCAGCTCACGCCCCGGATCAGGCGCCTCGCGGCGGCCGACCGTGGGCGAGCTCGCAAGCTCTTGTTCCGTTGTGCGCAGGACGAGCTGCGGATCGGTTTCCAGCGAGCGCAGGGCGGTCGTCGCCAGCCCGGGCTCGTTCAACAGGGCCCACAGCAGGTGCAACGGGGCGATCTCGGCGTGGTTCAACTGGAAGGCCTTCTGTTGCGCTTTTTGCAGGGCCTCCATCGCGTTGACGGTCCAGTTCTTCATCGGTTTCCTCGCTCCTTGCAGCCACGGGCGTGTGTTCAGTCCGTTTCATTCGAGTTCATTAATGCACTACGTGTGCCAGGCCGGAGACAAGGCGGCTAATCTCTTAAAACATTATATAATAACATATTGCCAATTTAGCAACGGTGTTGAATACAGAATACCGCCAGGACGGACGACGGTGACGACAGGAAGCCAATGACAATGTGACAGTGGGCTGAGTCAGCGTTGATCCCGCGGGCGAGCCTCGTCGCCCTGCGGCAACCGGCGGCAACTCGAGCCCTTGCAGCCGCCGCCGCAGCCTTCGGGGTCGGCCCCGCGCCGCGCCAGCCGCCATACCTTGCGGCCGGCCCAGGTCACCGCCACGCTCAGGATCAACAGGGTGACGATCAGTTCGCCGTTCATGACACCCCCAGCCCCAGCAGGCGGCCACCTTGATACACCACGGTCGTCAGGATCCAGGCCAGTACGGTCAGCCCCCAGAACTGGACCAAGGCCCAGCGCCAACTGCCGCTCTCCTGGCGTGTGACCGCGACCGTAGCCATGCAAGGGGTCGCGATCAGGCAGAACAACATCACGCAGAAACCGACCAGGGGGCCGTAGTGTTGGCGCAACTGCAAACGCAGGGCCTCGTTGTTGTCTTCGTCTCCGCCGACCGCAAAGACAATGCCCATCTGAGCGACAAAAACTTCCTTGGCGGCGAAGGCGCCGATCAGCGCCGTGCCGATGCGCCAGTCGAAGCCCATCGGCCGCAGGACGGGCTCCAGCAAGTGCCCCGCGCGGCCTGCGGCGGAATACGCCATGGCGGCCGCCGCCTGATCGGCAGGGTCGGCCTCGGGCGACGACCAGTCCGCCGGCGGTTGCGGGTAGCTGGTCAAAGCCCAGAGAATGATCGAGACACCCAGGATCACCGTGCCGGCCTTTTTCACGTAGAGCCAACAGCGAATCCACATCTGCACCGCCAGGCTGCCGATCGTCGGCATGCGGTATGGCGGCAGCTCCATCAGAAACGGCGTGTTCTCGCCCCGGAACAGGGCCCGGCGCAACAGGCGCGCGCCGGCCAGCGCCAGCAGGATCCCGGTCACGTACAGACACCACAGCACCGGCCCCTGCCAGCGCGGGGCGAAGAATGCCGGGATCATCAGCGCGTAGATCGGCAAGCGGGCGCCGCAACTCATCAGCGGCAACACCAACATCGTGATCAGTCGATCGCGGCGGGTCTCCAGCGTGCGGGTCGCCATGATGGCCGGCACCGTGCAACCGAAACCGATCAAGAGCGGGATGAAGCTCTTGCCGTGCAGACCCACGCGGCTCATGAAACGATCCATGACGAAGGCCGCTCGCGCCATGTAACCGCTGCCCTCGAGCAGGGCGATCGCCAGGAACAACAGCACGATGTTCGGTAGAAAGACCAGCACCCCGCCGACGCCGCCAATCACCCCATCGACCAACAACGACCGCAGCGGACTGGTCGACCCCTCCGGCCACAGCAAACCGAGCGCAACGCCGAGTTCGCCGATTCCGGTCTCCAGCAGATTCATGAACGGCTCGCCGAGCCGGAAGGTCAGGTTGAAGACCAGGAACATCAGACCCAGGAAGATGGGCACGCCCCAGACAGGATGCATAGCGGCCCGATCCAGGCGGTAGGCCCGGTCCAGATCGGACGGCCGTTGCGCCTTGACGATGCCCCGGCACAACTGCTCGATGTACGCGTAGCGCTGGCGGCTGACGGTGATGTCGCTGGTGTCGTATCCTTGCTGATCCAGCTCGCTCGCGGACGTTTCGGCCAACGCCGCCAGCGCCCGGCCGGCCGGCGTCGCGAGCACCGCCTGGTCGCGCTCGAGCAGTTTGACCGCGTGCCAGCGTCGTTGCGCGGCCGGCGGCGCGTCTCCGTCCATCTGCGTCATCGCGTCCACCAGGCGCCGGATTCGCTGCTCGACAACCTCACCGAAATCGACCCGGGTCTGCCCGGGCGCCCGCCGGCGGTGGACGGTCGCCAGGACGGCCTCCAGCATGGTGTCGATCCCCCGGCCGGTGCGCCCCACCATGGGAACCACCGGCACTCCCAGTCGCCGCGCCAGCACGGCGGCGTCGATCTCGAGCCCCCGCGACACGGCGACGTCGCTCATGTTCAACGCCACCACCAGGGGCAGGCCGAGTTCCAGCAGCTCGGTCGTCAGATAGAGGTTGCGCTCGAGATTGCTGGCGTCGACCACGTCGATCACGAGATCGGGGCCGCTCTCCAGGAGGTAATTGCGCGCGACGAGTTCCTCTTCGCTGTAGGCGGTCAGGCTGTAGGTGCCCGGCAGGTCGATGAACCGCAAATGGGTCTGCTCGGTCTCGATCACCCCTTCCTTCCACTCGACGGTCACGCCCGGGTAATTGCCGACCCGCTGGCGCGCGCCCGTCAAACGGTTGAAGATCGTTGTCTTGCCGGAGTTGGGGTTACCAGCTAGAGCCACGGTGAATCGCTGCACGTCGCCTGTCACCTGCCGGTGAAATGTTTGTGAGGGCAAAAAGACGGGTCAAAAAAAAAGACCGGCGGTCATTCGACCTCGATCTTCATGGCCATACCCCGTCCGATGCAGATCCGGTTGTCGTTGACCGCCACCACGAAGGGCCCCCCGCCGCCATTGCGCAGGACCGTGATCTCCGCGCCGGGCACCAGACCCATGGCGGCCAGACGCCCGCGCAACCCCCGCCCGCCCTGGATGGAGCGCAGGATCGTCTTGGTCCCCTCGCGGATCAGCGCCAGCGGCATCTCAAGACTCCTTACCCGCCACGAAATCGCCCAGCGAATCGTTCCAACAGCTCACTTCGCCAGGGTGGCGGCGCCGGTACGCCATCAAGAGACGCAACCGCTCGATCACTTCCTCGCTGATGCCGTGCTCGAGGCGGCAGGCGTCTTCCTCGGCGCGTTGCACGTCCAATCCCAAGACATCGATCAGAAACGAACGCAGCGCCTGGTGGCGCTCGACCACGTCGAGCGCGGCTTGCCGCCCCTCGTCGGTCAGCGTCACCAGATCGTAGGGCGCATAGTTGACGAGTCCGCGTTCGGACAGCGTGCGCAAAGCCTGGGTCACGGAAGAATTATGCACACCGAGGCGCTCGACGATGTCCTTGGCGCGCGCGGCCTGTTTGCTCTGAACGATGTGGAAGATCGCTTCGAGATAGTCTTCGAGACTGGCGCTGAGCTGTTGGCTCGCCTTCATCATCGTCCTTTCGTTCCGGCCGCTATCGCCGGAGACGGCGACCGTCTCGCCCATCGAATCTATACGAAATTGTGTGCCTTCACAAACAAATTTTGTTATCGCAAACACAACCGGCAAACGCACCCTCCCGCCTACGGGATGGGTTGTGCCGTCGAGATTGTTGCTGGCCGGCGCCTAACGCAGCACCCGGAGCGGACTTGGCGGGCAGGTTGGTACTCAGCTCGCAAACGCATCGGTAACAGCAGGTTGCG
>Ga0334890_1001805_pt1 | contig 26903 bp, 22 predicted proteins | sample GraSluR1_MG_3_FD_207220 | JGI IMG/M metagenome (GOLD analysis project Ga0334890, IMG submission 207220) | Sludge microbial communities from methane-producing bioreactor in Wageningen University, Netherlands - Granular Sludge_31_08-R1 | ecosystem: Engineered > Bioreactor > Anaerobic >... | reverse complement strand
TGAATGCAACGGCTTCGAAGCCTTCGATATACTTCAAATCATCTCTTCATATTCATGCTGATATTACCGGACTGTCTTTAGCTTTGAACCGCAGTAGTATGCTTGAAGCTCGCACGGATTTGTTTCCTGTGCAGTCAGGAATTCCAATGTCATTCTACGGGGACAAACCTGAAGTTGAGTTCTTCAAGAAAGAAACCCTTAAACAAAGAGAACAAAAGATAAAAGCAGTTTTTTCAAAACTATCCATATTTTGAAGAACCTCCATAAGCTCCGTAAGTCAATCAAAACAGGTTGTATATATTCTATCTCATTCTCACAAACGCTGTCAATAACTATTCATGAGCTTTTCAGTATTGATAGACCGGAGCGATTTTCAAATACAGCTTATTATTCATGATTATTGCTGATTAGATCGGATTATTTTCTTTGTTCGATTTCTTTGATTCTATTTCTTGTTCTTTCATCGACTTTATTTTTTCTTTTCGTGTCGAACCGCTCTTAGAATTAACGGCCGTCACTCGCGAGAAAGAAGCCTTTGCTTCCACATTCTGATTATACATTCCCGTAATTCCAGAGCCAAACTCAGGTGTTTTTCACCTGAGCTTGGAGATTTTTGACCCGGTGATATATATTCATCTCACGTGGCCACGAAGAAGAGCAGTTGCAAGTTGTGAGTTCTCAGTTGCAAGAGAAGAAAGATACAGGTCTTACTTGCATCTTGCGACTTGTAACTTGCAACTGAAAGAAAAGGAGGAATTTTCATGGGACTTGGCACAACTGTAATGGTAGTTGGTACTGAGAAGTCACTCTCGATCACCTGGGATACAGGTGTCATCGAGGACGACAAACCAGTCCTCTCGAGACAGACTCTCAAGGTCGATTCGGCAATGACTGCTCAGGAGGCTTATGACGCAGCCTATAACATCGCGAGCCTCACCGATTACATCATCGCCGATATCAAGCTAGTTGAAACCCAGACCCTCGGACCGATCGATTAAGAGATTGATGTAAGAGGGTAGAGGCTGGAGGTTAGAAATTCAATAGCTTCTTACCTCTGACCGGTGAAACAATGTAACCGTAGGCCGTAGTCCGTTCGCCGATTAGGATCGAAAATGCAATGCCACTGCACTTTATAGCTCTTTCGGAGGACGGATGACGGTCAACGGAGAACCGTTATTCGAAAGGAGGAACTCAAATGAGAAACCTGAGCGTTAGGTGGTACGATTCAACCGCGAAGAAGTCCAAGGGCTTCTACATAAAGGAGCCCAAGGAGAGTCTCACTCAGACTGAAGTCGAGACTGTGATGGGAAACCTCATAACTCTGAAGGCAATCCCTTCAAATTATGCGGTAGACTACGCGGCAGTGATCGATACCCAGAAGAATGAGTTGTTTAATCTGATCTGACCACATTAGTTGTTCGTTCCAGAGCGAGGATCTGTTCTTCGTTCTTGGATGCCCGGGCTTACAGCCCGGGTTTCTTCAAAGAACTGATCAGTTTGTTGATCATCATGTTGATCTTTGTGCCGACGGCTTCGATTGATTCAAGACAGCTATTGTTAATGTAGCCGAGCCTATTTGCTATGGCAAGTTGAGTAAGCGATTCAAGAAGAGAACCTCTCGCGAGGTAGAGGAATTGAATGAACTCCTTTCTATGCTGCCTTCCAGAACCTTCGGCGATATTGGAAGGAATGGATACAGCAGATCTTTGGAGCTGAGAACCGAGACCGTATTTCTCATACTCAGGAAAGTCTCTGGTTAATCTGTAGATCTCCATCACGTAATCCATACTGAGCTGCCATACATGCAAATCTTTGTAACTTGTAGACACATCATTCACCTCCGAGAGAATTCTAAAAGAATCGGCGTCTTTGATCAACTCCGCTCTGACCAAGAACATGGACGCGTAGCGTCGGAACAAAGAACTTAGGCGCGAAGCGCCAGAACTAATCCTAAGGAGGTAATCCATTTGAATTGGATAAGAGAGTTAATATCCCTAATCACAATTTTCGCTAGTTACGTAGAATCTCCCGGTAACGGGGCTGAGAAGAAAGAGAAAGTGAAACAGATGATTAAGGACGCGCTCCCGGATGAAGAGTGGAAGATCGACCCAGAATTCTTCGACTTCATCCTGGACGTATTGATAGACCTCGTCGTCATGTTCCTGAACAAGGGACTTTGGAAGACCGCGATGAAGGTGCTAATTAAGCAGGGATAGTCACGTTTGAGGGGTTGACGGGGGTTTCATATACTTTGCTCGGAAACAACAAGTAAGTTAACACGAAACAAATTGCTCAAATCTCCCTTTGGTGAAATCTTGATTTCTTCTGGTGTTTAGTTGCAGTAGGTCACTAAATGGACTATTGCCAAAAAAACAGAGTTGCCGGAGAAACACACCAATTAAGTGCCTTCTAAATCAAGGCAATAATTGGATTCGATGTACAGTAGACAAGGTCAGATGAAACAGGAACCCACAACGCCACTTTTTTGTTTCACGCGTAATAGAAGATATAATTGATTGGACTTCTGACTCAACAGTCGATTTCATTGATGTTGTAGGTTCCTTTGCTTGGTCGTAGAACTAAATGTTTTCTATGAGGATTTTGGTTTGTCACGGACAAGATCTTTATTGAAATCTGCACTGAGAAGGTGATGATGGGTGTACTTGATTCCCGAAAGATGGGGTTTTATTCTCTTTGGATGCTTTCGGAGGCCAGATTGAGAGATGCTTAATCTGTCTCCGGAAGAGATTCTTTCTCTTAGCGACTTTAAAAGTACAAAGACTGGGTCTCTGCTGGAAATGTTCGGATATACTCTTGACTTATCGTTCGATGAGAAATCGGTCGAACTTATTATAAAAGCTTTTCTTATGTACCAGGAGATACTGTCTCGAAAACCAAGCGACCTTGAAAGAGTATATTTAGATTACTTTGCTTCAAATTACTGGTCATATCTTCTTCATCTTTTTTCCGAAGGCGCTACTGACAATTTTCGCGAGTTCTGTACTAAAAAGCAGCTATTCTTACTCAGAGAATCTCTTCTCCTTTTTGAAGTCTCGAAAAGCACGGACCTCGAAGTTAAGAAAAGGATCCTCACGAACCTTGCAAATACTCTAAGTAATGTCGGACGCACGCTTGAGGGAATTGAGTATTGGAATAGAGCTTTAAAGATCGATCCAGACTTCGGGATGGCGCTGGGTAATCTAGGGGATGGCTTATGTAGATATGCGTATGCACTGTATGATGCTGGGCAAGCCAAAGTCATAGCAAGTTTCGCTCAGAAGCTACTAAAAGAGGCTGTGAATGATGATTTGGAGCATCCCATGGGAGAAGCACATTTCAAAAGCATCATTGAAAGAAGCCGAGTAATTTTTGGGAATGTTGATGAAAGAGATAGAATTCTTTTCGAGGAATTCGAAATGGGCAATAGTCAAGAGGAAACCGAATATAGGAGATGGTGCCTTCGAAACGTTTTGTTCCTGAACCCTCTTAACGATCTTGGCGAGTACTCTGTGGCGGCGAGAGATGTTCTTGGTTGCCCATCCGTTGTTTCTCCAATTGAGCGAGGGCCGGAGGAGATGGCATTTTTCAATGCAATCAAACAAGAGTTTGTGAGTGCTAGATGGTTATGGTATAGCGGAATTAACAGAGATGAAAGACACTTTTCAGACAGAGGGACTTTCTTACTGAATACGCTTGATAATCCAGTTTATGGTCTTAATCTTCAGGAAATCTTACTTTCCATTAGGTCGTCTTTTTCGATCCTAGACAAAATCGCATTCTTCGTAAACAAGTACTTTGACCTTGAGATACCAGACAAAAGAGTGAATTTCAGCAAAATCTGGGAACGTATTGAGGGAAAAAAGAAAGATGGTAACGAGAATTCAATAATGGCTTGGAAAAACCCATTTTTGCACTCGTTACGATGGGTTAGCAAGGACCTCGAAGTGAAAGGACTTAATCCAACTGACCCGTTAGCTGCCGACGTCTGTGAGATAAGGAATTGCTCAGAACACAGGTACTTGAAGGTCCACGTGCACTTCTTCGAAAATGATCCTGGATATTATAGTAGCCGTGAAGATTTATTTCATGACAGTTGGGCTTTTCACATCTCGCTGGATCAGCTTAGGCACATCTCTTTGAAGGCGCTGAAACTATCAAGAGCAGCGATAATTTATCTCAGCATGTCTATAGAAAGCAATGAACGACAAAAGAGACAAGGAAGCAGCAAACAGATTTCCTTGCCTGTGAGTCTACCGTTCTACTGGAGTGAGGATAGAGAAAGTAATCAATGTGATTCACGACATGACTAGCAAGTATTCCTGGTATTGGGACGGAATTTCTGCGTTACTTGGTCGACGACATATGAATAGACTGTTTCCTGTACAAATTTTGCTTACGGATGAGTAGGAGGTTCATTATGAGTGAACAACTAATATTGCCATCCCAAATACCTTGGGATAACTTGGTAGGCCACGAACTTGAAGAACTGCTGTATTGGATCTTTGATTCTTTGGGTGCCAAGAACATTGTATGGAGAGTTGGGGGTATTGGGAGTGGAGCAGCAGACTCCGGGCGGGATCTTGAGCTTGATTTTCATATACCTGATCCGGACGGAACTGTAAGAAAGCAGAAGTGGTGGGTTGAGGCAAAGGGTAGACAAGACAGAAGCATTGATAAGAGCACCGTTGAGCGAGCGATTCTGAATGTTTATGCCTACGACCAAGTGGAGGTCCTCTTGCTTGCAACGAACTCTCATTTCACCAACCCAGCGAGGGATTGGGTTACAGCTTGGCAGAATAATCACAGGTGGCCAAAGATAAAACTTTGGGAGAGAGAAGATCTTGAAAGACTGTGTTCAGAGAAACCGGGAGTAGTCCTGAGGCTGTTTAGCCATGCTCTGACGCCACAAGGGGTATCAAAGAGCGTTACAGAAAGGTTCTGGGAATACTCCTACTATGCCGATGTTCCAACGCTTGACCTACTGTGGGAGAGCAGATTTGAACTTGATCTCAATAACCCGATGTGTTTGACAGCCCTTATATCGTCAGAACTGGCTAACGGTAACATTAACAGCCATCCATGGCCACTATTCACTGAAGATGAAACTCTAGAACTCTCTTTGATATGTAGTTACAGAAACTTGCTTTATCTAGTGAATAGAGCACATGACTTTGGGGCAAAAGAAGAGCCTCTGACAGGATGTTTGGGATACTTGATCCTCTGCTCTCTTGACAAATTGGGCGAAGACAGAACGTTAGAGATAATACTGAGCTCTTGGAATGATAACGGGGAAACTGTCCCGGAGGGGTTCAAAACGGAATTACTTAGACCAGTAATTAGAAACCTCTTCAAGGAGCTGCTCTTTGTCTGCAGTCATGATTGTCCCAGAGTAATCATAGACGATTCGTTCTTTAGAGATGATCCGAAAGAATATTGGTCAAGGCTTTCGTATGATGAAAGTCTTACTACTAAAGACAATGGTTTGTTGACCATTGAGTTAAAAGACAAACCATGTCTTGCGTTATTCCCAAATGATACAAAGAAGAGTTGTCCGTTGATGCATACTGATGCGCCTGAAAAAAACTTGAGAGAGTCACTCTTGATTATCGAAGCGGTCATAAAGCACTGTAAGCAGAGCGGTTAGTCTCTCCCATTCTGAGGCAAGCCCTTCGATTCTGCGGCATTATGATGAAGATTGCTCGCTCCCTTTCTAGTTCCTCTCATACTCCCAAAATAACCTCATAGTAAAGGATTGTCTTTCGCTCTTTCCAGCCAGGCATATGTGTGCTGAAGAAGTCGTAGAATTCTCTATTGTGCCCCGCATAGATGAAGTGCACAAGTTCATGGAGCATTACGTATTCTATGCAGGGCTGCTTGGCTTTGTAGAGGTAGTAGTTCAGCGTTATGATTCCTTCCTTTCTGTTGCAGCTTCCCCAGAGTGTTTTCATCTTTCTGACCTTTATCAAGTATGCCATAGAACCTAGAAGGTTTGTTTCTGCATCTAGGCTACCAACTCACGAGTGTTTTGTGAGCGAGCTTATTACTTCTGGAGCAGAAATTAGCGTGTTCCCTTCAGCGAAAGCTACTTGGAACGGAAGACGCGCTAGAATGCCATGAAGAATGCGTAATGCCTTTCTTTATGGCAGAAGTCACTAACTGTCCCTATCAGACTGTAAAGTTGCATTTTGATTTCAGTGTAACATTGATTATAATTGTGAACAGACGCTATCTGGTCAGCTCTGCAACTCTGAGCTCTACTTCTGGCAGTTACGTCCATTACACACGTCGCAAGAAGCAGCTGAATAGACATACTTTATAAGCGCTGAAAAGGCTCAGACGACCACAGAGAAGACCTACCACAGCCCGGGGAGAGATGAAGACATGGCAAAGAAGAAAGAGAATGGAGCAAATCTCGGTTTTGAAGAAAAACTCTGGCAGGCGGCCGACAAGCTTAGAGGCAACATGGACGCTGCCGAATACAAGCATGTGGTGCTCGGCCTTATATTCCTCAAATACATCTCCGATGCCTTTGAAGAGAAGTACGCAGACCTCAAGGCGAGAGAAGAAACGGACTTCACTGACCCAGAAGACCCCGACGAGTACCTTGCAGACAACATTTTCTGGGTCCCTGCGAAGGCTAGATGGTCAAACATAAAGACCTCGGCCAAGAAGCCTGAGATAGGAAGAATCATCGACGAAGCGATGGAGGCCCTCGAAAAGGAGAACGACACGCTGGCCGGAGTCCTGACAAAGGATTATTCCAGAGAATCGCTCGACAAGAGGCGGCTCGGCGAACTAATAGATCTAATAAGCACAATAGGTCTGGGAGATAAAGAGAGCCAGAGCAAAGACGTTCTCGGGCGGGTATATGAATACTTCCTCGGAAAATTCGCCGATGCCGAAGGAAAGAACGGCGGGCAGTTCTACACTGCCAAGTGCATCGTCGAACTCCTTGTTGAAATGATCGAACCTTACAGGGGCAGAATCCTCGATCCCTGCTGCGGCTCAGGCGGAATGTTCGTTCAGAGCGAGAAATTCATACAATCACATGGAGGAAGAAGAACCGACGTCTCGATATACGGTCAGGAGTCGAACAGTACGACCGTTAAGCTTGCGAAGATGAACATGGCGATCAGACAGATAGATGCAAAAATAGAATACGGAGACTCCTTCCATAACGACAAGTTCAAAGATCTTCGCGTAGATTACCTTCTGGCAAACCCTCCCTTCAACGACAGCGACTGGGGCGGCAACTCTCTTAGGGACGACTCTAGATGGAAGTATGGCATCCCTCCTGCGGGAAACGCCAACTACGCCTGGATACAACATTTCATAAGTCATCTCGCGCCAAATGGAATCGCCGGCTTCGTAATGGCTAACGGTTCTCTGTCTTCAAATCAATCGGGCGAAGGCGAGATAAGGAAAAACATAATAGAAGCCGATCTCGTTGACTGCATAGTTGCCCTCCCCGGCCAACTTTTCTACAACACGATGATCCCCGTGTGCCTCTGGTTCGTCTCCCGGGACAGACAGAACAACAAGTTCAGGGATAGAAGGGGAGAGACGCTCTTCATCGATGCAAGAAAGCTCGGCGAAATGATCGATCGAAAACATAAAACGTTGACGGAAGAGGATATAAAGAGAATCGCCGGCACCTACCACGCCTGGCGCGGGGAGATGGCTTCGATGGAGACCGGGCAAACGCTTCTTGCCGCCGAACAATCGACGATTGAGAACTACCTGAAGGAATCGGGCGAGAGAGAAGAGCCTGAAGGTTACGAAGACATCTCAGGATTCTGCAAAACGGCAACGATTGATGAGATAAGAAAGAATGGCTATATCCTTACCCCTGGCCGTTACGTAGGCATGGAAGAGATCGAAGACGACGGCGAACCCTTCGAAGAGAAGATGGAAAGACTAACAACCGAACTCGCAAAGCTCTTCAAAGAATCCAGAGATCTGGAAGAAGAGATCAGGAAGAAACTGGAGGGTATTGGGTATGGCTGGTGAGTGGTTAAAGGTTCCTGCTGGTGATTTGTTCAGCTACATCGCTAAAGGAATTCCCCCTGTGTATGCAGAATCAAATAGTGATAATGCCATTTGCGTTCTGAACCAAAAATGTAATCGTAATTTCGAAATATCGTTTGAAGATTCTAGGTTACATGATATCTCAAAGAGAGACGTCCCAAGAGAGAAGATCCTAAAGGAAAACGACATTATTATTAACTCAACAGGAAAGGGAACCGCAGGACGGGTTGCACAGATATTCGATATTGACTTCCCAATTACTGTAGATGGACATATGATAATCATACGTGCAAACGAAAAGATAGACCCTTGGTATCTGGGATATGCTTTAAAAATGCAGCAACCGTTAATTGAGCAACTAGCAGAAGGGTCAACAGGACAAACAGAGCTCAACAGGCAACGACTTTCTTCTGAGATTCTTGTCGATTATCCTAAAGATCTACATGAGCAAAGGATCATTGCCGAATTGTTTTTCGCCATAGATTCCAGACTTTATGTCAATCGAATGATAAGTGACCATTTAGAAGAAATCGCGCGGGCGATATTCAAGCACTGGTTTATAGACTTCGAATTCCCCAATGAAAACGGTGACCCTTACAAATCCTCCGGCGGCGAAATGATCGACTCCCCCCTCGGACCTATTCCTGTGGGTTGGCGTGTAGGCTTTATTAACGATATTGAATTCGAAATTGTACCAGGTGATTGGGGAAAGGGTGAGCTAAGTGAACGTTATTCGTCTCCAGTTCGTTGCATAAGAGGTGCTGACATTCGCGAAATATCTTCAGGCGGCATCGGAAATCCTCCTTTGAGGTATATAAAACCTTTAAGTGCTGAAGTAAAAAGCCTGAGAGATACAGACGTCGTTGTTGAGATCTCCGGCGGGAGTCCAACTCAGCAAACCGGAAGAGCAATGAGAATAATCGAACCTATAACTAAGAAGTTCGCCGAGAACCTTATCTGTTCGAATTTCTGCAAGCTTCTAAGATTCAGGAACATTGAAGACTCTGAATTCACCTACTTTCTTCTCGACAATCTATACAGAAGAGAAATTATGTTCCAATATGAGAATGGAACTACTGGAATAAAAAACCTTGATTTCAAGAATTTGTTTTCTACCGAGCAGGTCGTAATTCCTAACAGGAAAGTGCTGCAACAGTTTGCTGGATATTCTAGACAAATCGATAGCATGATTCAACTTAATGGTATTCAGAACATGATGCTTTCTCGAATACGAGACTCTCTCCTCCCGAAACTCATGTCAGGAGAAATCAGAGTTCCTGTTTCTGATAAAGAAGTCGATCAATTGTAGAGGCGGAAAGCCATTCGCCGATGTGAGAAGCGGTAATAGCGAAGGATATGGGGTGATTCCAGTGCCAAAGGCAATGACTGAATCGGAAATTGAAGTGATAGCTCTGGATATCCTGACGGAGATCGGGTATGAAAGGCTCTACGGACCGGATATTTCACCAGACGGTGACTCTCCCGAACGTAGCACATACAGGGATGTCGTTCTGATCGAGCGCCTCCGCAGATCTCTGGCCAGAGTCAATCCCCACATACCCCTTGAAGGCATAGATAAAGCCGTGAGAAAGATTGTCGCGCAAGAGAGTCCGGATATAGTCGAGAATAACAAGGGCTTTCACAAATACGTGACTGAAGGCGTGGATGTCGAATATCGTAGAAAGGACGGAAAGACTACTTGGGGTAAGGTCTGGCTTTTCGATTTCGAAGATCCACTGAACAACGAATTCCTCGCCGTAAACCAGTACACGGTAATGGGCCTGAAGGAGCGAAGGCCGGACATCGTTCTCTTTGTCAACGGGCTTCCGATAGTCGTTATCGAGCTGAAGAACATCGCCGACGAGAACGCCTCGATCTGGTCGGCCTTCAACCAACTGGAGACCTACAAGTCTCAAATTCCCTATCTTTTCAGATTCAACGAAGCCCTAATTATTTCCGATGGGATAGAAGCACGCGCAGGCACGTTGACATCTGACAGAGAGCGTTTCATGCCCTGGAAGACGATAGATGGGAAAGAAGTAATCGAGTTAAGTCCCGAGCTTCAGAAGATCGAGGAGCTACACAGATACTGCCTGGATAACGGACCTGTGTTTTCTCTGAACGAAGAGACGGCCGTAGTCGAAGAACTGGAGCTCAAGCCGTGGCTCTCGAAGGATATTCCCGTCCAGAAACGCCCGCAGATGGAGGTCTTGCTCAAGGGAATGCTAAACAAAAAGGTCCTTCTCGATCTGATCAGACATTTCATCGTTTTCGAGACTTCCGATCACAGAACTCTGAAGAAAGTGGCGGCATATCATCAGTATCATGCCGTGAACAAGGCAGTGGAATCGACACTGAAGGCAATCTCTCCGATCGGCGACAGGCGATGCGGAGTCATCTGGCACACTCAGGGCAGCGGCAAGAGTCTTTCGATGGTTTTCTATACCGGGAAATTAGTTCTTCAGATGGATAACCCAACGATAGTAGTGATCACAGATAGGAACGATCTGGACGATCAGCTCTTCAATACATTTTCGGGAGGGGTCGAGCTTCTGCGGCAGACCCCGGTTCAGGCAGAATCTAGAGAAGACCTCAAGGAAAAGCTCAAAGTAGCCTCAGGAGGAATCGTCTTCACTACCGTACAGAAATTTCTGCCCGACAATAGGCACGAGTCGTATCCGTTGCTTTCAGACAGAAGCAATATCGTAGTTATTGCAGATGAAGCGCACAGAAGCCAGTATGACTTTATAGACGGATTTGCCAGGCATATGAGAGACGCCCTTCCAAACGCTTCCTTCATTGGATTCACCGGAACTCCAATTAGCCTCTCGGATAGGGACACGAGAAACGTATTCGGTGACTATATCGATGTTTATGATATAGAGCAGTCCGTAAAAGACGGAGCGACAGTGAAGATCTATTACGAAAGCAGGATCGCAAAGCTCGATCTAAATGAAAACGAGATGCCTCACATAGACAGGGATATCGATGAGGTTACTGAAGGTAAAGAGCAGTCGGAGAAAGAAAGATTGAAATCGAAATGGGCCGCTCTTGAGGCCGTGGCCGGAACTGAGAAGAGACTTGGCAGAATCGCAGTCGATCTAGTCGATCATTTCGAGAAGAGACAGGAAGTCAACATAGGAAAGGGAATGATCGTCTGCATGAGCAGGCGGATCTGTGTCGATCTCTACAGCGAGATAATCAAGCTTAGACCAAACTGGCACAGTGAAGACGATAAGAAGGGCGAGATCAAGATCGTCATGTCAGGCTCGGCCAGCGACGACCCAGGCTGGCAGCAGCATATAAGAACGAGAAAGCAGCGGGAAGAAATCGCTAAACGTTTTAAGGACCCGGAGGACCCCCTTCAATTAGTGATCGTCAGAGATATGTGGCTGACCGGTTTCGATGTCCCGTGTCTACATACGATGTATATCGATAAGCCGATGCATGGGCATACCCTGATGCAGGCTATAGCAAGGGTTAATAGAGTCTTTAGAGATAAGCCGGGTGGGCTTGTCGTCGATTATATTGGGATAGCAGAGGATCTGAGAGAGGCTCTTGCAGACTATACGGGAAGTGGTGGAAAGGGAAAGATAAAGGTCGATCAGAGTGAAGCAGTTGCAGTGATGCTCGAGAAGTTTGATGTTCTCTCAGCTATGTTCCACGGATTCGACTACAAGAGATTCTTCTCTATCGACAAGAGCGAAAAGCTTCCGTTCGTTATGTGGACTGCCGATCATATACTTGGGCTGGAGAACGGAAAAGAGAGGTTTGTCAAGTATGTGACAGAACTCTCGAAGGCTTTCGCGCTGGCCGTTCCCGCACAGGAAGCTGTGGCTATCACAGACGATGTTGCCTTTTTCCAGATGGTGAAGGCATCGATACTGAAGAAATCTCCAGACAATGGTACGAAACCAATAGACTACAACGCCGCGATAAAACAGATCATCTCTAATGCGATTGTCTCCGAAGGGGTCGTGGATCTGTTTCAATCAATCGGGGTCGAGAAACCTGAGATCTCGATACTCTCAGAGAAGTTTCTAGCTCAGTTGAGAGAGATTCCACAGAAGAATCTAGCAGTAGAAATGCTTAACAAGCTGCTTAACGATGAGATCAAGAGCTTCTCGAGAACGAATCTGATACAGTCGCGCGCTTTTTCCGAGATGCTGAGAAAGAGCATAATCAAATACAAGAACAGGCAACTTGAAACGGCCAAGATCATTGAGGAATTGATAGAGCTTGCCAAAATGATGCAACAGGCACGAAAACGCGGCGAAGAGCTGGGACTATCCGACGACGAATTGGCCTTTTACGATGCGCTATCTGAGAACAGAAGCGCAGTCGATATTATGGGAGACCAGCAGTTGAAAGTAATTGCGGTGAAGCTCGTAGATACAATGAGGAAGAGCATATCCATTGACTGGACGCTTAGAGAGAACGTCAAAGCAAGACTGAGAACACAGATCAAGCGAATTCTCAAGAAGTTCGGTTACCCGCCCGACCTGCAACAGCAGGCAGTCAAAACTGTGCTCGAACAGGCCGAATACATCTGCCGCGACTGGACAGATAGGTAATCAAGTCTATGCGCAAGAATACGTGGGAAGGTGTTGGCAGAATAGCTAATTGTTGAGCAACTTGATAATCTAATAGCGCATTGTGGCAATATCCTATTAATAAAAGGAGGTTGAAGATTGCGCTTTACAGAAGTTCTGGCATCAGTATTCTTAGGAATCTTTTTCCTTGTTCTGTTTGCCCCCAAGTGTCCATACATTTCGCCGCTAAATATGAGAGGTGTCTGGGAAATATCTTACAATGAAGATGTCGGAAATGCACCTAATGAATTCGTGATTTCTAACGATACGACTGACGGCAAGTTCATCGGGCATGCAGAATACAAAGGTATATTAGTCACTGTTGAAGGCTACACAACTCCCGAAAGAAAGGTTTTCATATATCTGAAATCCGAGAATGAGCTGTTGGGGCAGTATTGTGGCACGATGGACAGCATGGGAAGAATCAACGGCTTCTTTTTATTGAACGACGCAATCCTATTACGAGAGTGGAATGCAAGAAGATGGTAAAGGACCTTAGCGAGCTGTTATGTGCGATCAAGACAGCCGGAAAAGTTCTTATAATACTTCTCCCGTTTTTTCTTCTTCTGACGTCACTTATTTCTCAAATTCATGATCCTCTGATCTGTGATCACTGTCTTCTTTCTCGACCTGATCTTGATCAGTGCTCCGTTATTCAGTCCGGAAGCACTGTTAGTTTTGTTGACCTCGAAGGTGCTCTTAACATCATAAGAGTGTCTCAGAATTACTCAATTGAGCAAAGAAAATACGTTGTTGAGGGGCAAGTAGAGTTACTAGACTTCTTAAACATACATAACAGAGAGACGATCATTATTATCACCAGAACTGATAATCAGACTCTAGTTGTTCAGGAGTTTAACGATCTACAAAAGACGGGAGAGTACACGGTCAACTGCGTAGAAGACGTCATTGGTCTGTTTGAAACGGAATCAGCAGATTATGTTGCTACTTCTGAGGGATTCATAGACTTTCGCAAGAGTGTTTACTATACGTATTCACCCTACAATGAGAACTGGGTTCCCTATTCTTTTGAGACTGTTGAATTACCAGACAAATCTTGCGTAGGCCTGAAGGCTTACACAAATGGAATGGTCCAGATCTTTACTCCCGAATTAAGCGAACTGGCTGTTTTCGGAATTGATGAGATCAATAGTGTCTTTTTGAAGGGTGAAGAGTCTAGCTGTCTCTCGGTCGATTCACCCGTCGATTACTTCACTATGATTAATGATTCTGGTGAAAGCGAAGTCTTGGTGGTCACTAAGTGGGGTTTGTATACCTACAATCTAGAAAGGGATTCCATAACCGAGACTCACGAGATGCGTGACGACTTTAGTCTCTTCGGGCTAGACAATGTCTTCGTATTGACAACTGAAGATAGTTCTATCACCCGAATCGCGCAATTTGATGAGATAAATGGTCTCGACGATTTCGCTGATAACTCCCAGATGTGGACGATTAATCCCGCCGGAACCTTTCTGGGAGTTTTCCGAGAATCTCGAGAATGGCTGGAACTCCTCGTAGTTAATTCTTATGGTCTAGGTGTTATTCGACTTCAATATGACCCCCATTTCAAAGAGCTTGGAATGATTCTGAGTAGCTCTTTCAGTAGTTGGTTCGTTCTTATAGACTATTTCTTGTACTTCCTTTGGCTAATCATAGTTTGGTCTTTGATTGAATCTAGGGAAAAGAGTTCAGGTAGCTTCATCCAAATCCCATTCAAGAGGAAATTGGCATTTTGTTTGATAGTATCGATAATGACTGCCGAGGCCTCCTTGATCCTAAAGTACTTTCTTGTGTCTGCCTGCTCCGCGAGTTTCGATTGTATAGAGTTAGCCTCTGTACTAATTATGATGTCCGCAGTCGTATCCATACCTTTTCTTATGAGACATAATCTCATCATGTGTTGCAATCCGCAAAAATGGTGTCTGCCACTATTTATTATCGCCCCGATGGCTCTGCAATTACTACTTGAGTTTTTTCCAATTGTGAGAGAGCAAACTGTTCGACTTGAAGTAATAATGCTTGACAGCAATAGACCAGCCTATACAGAATACGAAAGTGTAGACCGTGTTTCATTCGATTTTTTAGAAGAGTCTTTTTTTACCCTAAGCATTACGGATTACTGCCCGAAATGGGTGTTAATAAGAGCTTCATCAAGAGACACTGACCTGGAACTGGATATGATTCGCCTCGGGTTCCCTCTTGAAGAGTGTTTTGGCGAACTGGAGTCTTCTGCGATTGTTCTGACAACTGCAGATGGCCTTCTCGTAAGGATGCCAGAGAACATATCTGGAGAAAAGTACATGATCCCTCTGGAATTCAGATTCAGAATGAAGAAACTCAGAATTCTCGAGCTTCCAATGATTCCCAAAAAAGTAACAAGCGAATTCCTTGTATCAGTCAAGAAAGGGATTGTTGACGATAAGATGATTCTGTATAGCGGTTTACAAAGCTTTTCCCCTTTCGATGCTTTTGCTTCAGGATATTCCGAGAGCGAAAAGAGCATCAGCGAAAAAACAATCCTAAACGTGTCTTCCACTGGCAGAATTTCGAGTCTTTCACTCGTGACTGAGGAAAACTGGGTCACACTTCCTCCAGAAGAAGTTGACACAGTCGTTGCTCTGCCGATTAACTTGAGAATCTCGATAGAATACGGATTTCTCGTATTATCAATTATGAGCAGGTTTGCTAACCTAACAAGCGCTCGTTAGAAGAATTTGTAATAGCAAGAGATTTGACCCATTTGTCGGGCACAGACTTGATGATGATTTGCAAATAAACAGAGTCGGAACCAGACTCCTACTCATCTAGATCAGGAAGCAAAGACTCTCACTTACCTTAGCAAAATAAGAAATGCACATGAGTGAACAAATACAACCCGCTCATTTTTCGATCAACAGAAATGAAGTACCAAAACCAAATGATTACAGGCAAAAAGCATGGACCCCTTCACAGATCTAAGCCTTAAGCGCATATGGCTTTCTTCGAAATCAGCGAAGGACCTAGTAACACACTCACTATCTTCACAAGCTTCATAACTCTCTAAGGGTGATGAACACATGCGTGTCATCTATACATGTGGTGTCGAACTCCTGTACTAAGCTGCTATTGCTTCAAACTATGACAAGTGTTCACTTGCAGTGCTGAACGTTACCAGATGAATTTCAGGAAGTTTGTCTCAGAGATTACCGCCACTTCTGTGGTCACGAATGCATTCCTTCTGTCCACAAAAGCCTGTCCCTGTGAACTGGGGATCTTCTTCAACGTGATTCGTGATCGGTCGTAATTCAAAGCTTTGCTAACAAATGATGCGTTATTCACGAATTATCGATCTCCATCGGTCGACAACAATTTAAATCCGAATTAATGAAGATTGCAAAAGCTATAGAATTTATTATAGCGTAAAGATATTAAATATACACAACTATCATTAAATATTATTTAATAACACCAAGGAGATCGTATGAATTCGGCTGAAAGAACTCTGGCAATTCTTGAGCTTATTTGTGACAAGAAAAATGGACTGAGAATAACTGAGATCGCACAAGCTCTTGATCAATCAAGTCCAAGCATCTATTATTACATCCGGTCTTTGATGAAAACCGGCTTCATCTACAAAGATTTGTCCACTCAAAGATACCGGGCGACTTACAAGGTCGTTGATCTAGGAAGTAAGGTAATCGCGAACAATGAGATTAGTGAAATTTCATATTCATTATTATCTAGGCTTAGCGAAGAGACTCACTCAACGATCCATATGGCTCTGAAAGAGGGCAACATGGGCGTCTGCATAAGCAAGGTAGGTCATAGTAAAGCTATACCATCAATCTCTAGAATAGGTGAAGTGTTTGACTTGTTTCCTACAGCTTTGGGCAAGGCAATCCTATCTTTTCTAGATAAAGAAGAACTTAACAAGTACCTTGATGAAGTTGATCTCGTTTCTTTCACAGAAAACACAATAACAGACAAAGAAGAACTTAGGAAGGAATTATTGCTAACCAAGCAGAGAGGCTATTCAATTGACAATCAGGAGCATATGAATGGTCTGTGCAGTTTGGGAGTTCCAGTTTTTGACTACACAGAGCGAATTATCGGATCTATTAGTGTGTCCCTGCTTCCAAATTTCAGCGAGGAGACAGTCCAAGACGCATTTGAGAAAATGAATAGGGTAGCAAAGGAGTTATCAAGACGACTTGGGAAGAAGGATATAAGTTTCTATGAAGCAGTGAGATAGAGACGACATCTATTCTTAATGTGAAAGGGAGGTAGATTATGGCTACTAAAAGGCTCGAAACAAAGGAGCAAATTGATGATTTCGTTAGAGGCTGTACTTTTTTTGGTACTGGTGGTGGTGGAAAGCCAGAGGATGGGACTGGCGAGCTCTATAGAATAATGGGCTTAGGAAAAACTATTGAATGGACTGACGCTAATGATATTTCTGATGACGAGGTTTCTGTATGTCCTTTCTTAATGGGTTCGATTGCACCATGGACCTCCGATCTAGTGGAGGAAATGAAGTCTTTCGGCCTTACGAAGCAGTATCATGACAATTTACTAGTGAAATCTACTGAGCTGCTTAGCAAATATACAGGGGAAAAGCCAACAGTTATCGTCCCGATCGAACTTGGAGGAGCAAATACACCGACAGCCGTTGCCGCGGCCGCCGAGCTTGGAATCTCAGTTGTTGATGGCGACTACACAGGTAGAGCTATCCCAGAAATTCCCCAGACAACTCCTTTTCTACACGGAAAGGATCTTTTGCCAATTTCCTCTTGGGATAGGTGGGGCAATGTCTGCTTCATTGCTGACGCAGTCAATCCACTAATGGCTGAACGCATCGGGAAGCTAATTTCAACTGCCGCTTATGGGTTAACAGGGCAGGCGGGATTCTTAATGCCGGCAAGAGAAATGAAAGAAGTTTTGATTCGCGGTACTTTGACTGAGTGTCTTGAAATCGGCAGGACTATTAGGGAAGAGAGAACGGCAGGTCGTGATCCAATCAATAGGGTTCTTACACAAACAGGCGGGAAGCTTCTTTTCAAAGGGACCGTTTCCAAGAAAGAATGGGAAGACAAGATTGGTTATTATTGGGGTACCCATGAGATTTCCGGTGAAGGTCAGTATGAAGGCAAAACATTCAAGATTTGGTTCAAGAATGAGAACCATATTAGCTGGCTTAACGAAGAGGTCTTCCTTACAAGTCCTGATTTAATCATTGTTGTTCGTTCCGACGATTGTGAACCCCTTGCAAACCCAGCTATTAATGAAGGGATGAGAGTATTGGTAATTGGATTGCGAGCTAGAGAGCAATTCCTGATAGAGAAAGGGATTAACATCTTGGGGCCTAGGCACTTTGGTTTTGATTATGAATACAGACCATTCCTATCACTTATTGAATAGGCTAGGCATATTTCGAAAGGAGGTACAGTGAAATGAAGAGAAAAGCACTGCTGTTATTTGTTATTTTGACGTATCTCTCTCTTACCGTAGTTGTATTTTCCTCTCTAGACAGAAGTAGCATTATTCGAATGACGGAAGATTGGCCGACGTATATTGACCCGGCAGTTGGAAGCTCTTTTTCCGACTGTATTGCAATTGTCAATCTCTATGACAGCTTGGTCTTTCCAAACCCGGACGGATCTGTTCGACCCCACTTGGCTGAATCTTGGGTTGTTTCGGAAGATAAACTAGTCTACACCTTTCATCTCAAACGAGGGGTCAAATTCCATTCTGGAAATGAACTCACCGCTGATGACGTAGCTTTCTCTATGAACCGTCTTCTTACAATAGGCGAGGGATTTGCGTATCTGTTCACTCCGATTATGGATGAGGCTGTCTCCGTCGATCGATACACAGTTGAATTCAGGTTGAAGAAGCCGTTTGGACCATTCGTCCCGGCATTGGTGAGGTTGTACATTCTTGAAGAGGAGCTGGTTCTTGCAAATCTTAGAAAGCCGGGCCCATACGGGGAATTCGGAGATTTCGGTCGTGACTGGCTTCTCGTCAATGATGCTGGAAGTGGACCCTACATGGTGGAAGAAGTGAAGATGGAAGAGCACGTTATTGGAAGAAAATTCGATGAATGGTGGGGTGGATGGAAAGACAATTCTCCTGATTTCTTCAAGTTGATGGGTACTGTCGAGCCAATAACTGTAAGAACCCTAATGGGTAAAAAAGAGCTGGAAATAACTGACGAACTCCAACCTCTTGAAAACTACAATGCAATGGCTAAGATGCCTGGCGTAGAGGTGGTAACCTATCTAAATGGCCACAACCTTAACATCATGCTACACACCAAAAAGGCTCCCACGGACGACATTCATTTCCGTAGAGCCCTTGCTTATGCGGTAGACTATGATACAATCTGCGAATTTATCTATCCTGATTCCATCCAGTCGAAGGGACCCGTCCCCATGAATCTTCCAGGTCACGATAGTTCTGTCGAGCAATTCGAATTCAATCTAGAGAGAGCAAAGGAGGAGCTAAGAAAATCTAAGTACTATAATGATCTCAAATCGTACCCGGTTACCCTTTCCTGGTGTGCAGAGGCTCCTGAAGAGGAGAAGATTGCGCTTCTAATTCAAGCAAACTGCGCACAACTAGGTATAGATATACAGATCACAAAGAAACCCTTTGGTTCGATGATCGCTGACGCCCAAAACATTGATACCACACCTAATGCAGCGATCATCTTTGTTTCTCCTCACTATGCGGAGGCTGGCGGTATGCTTATGACCAGGTACCACTCTTCTTCGTGCGGAAGCTGGGAGCAAGGCGAATGGCTGCAAAATGATGAGATTGACTCTTTGATCGAACAAGCTGTTGCTACTGTCGATATTGATGAGCGATTTAAGAAATACGCGGAAGTTCAACATAAGATTGTGGAACTCTGCCCAACCATTTGGCTTTTCGATCAAGCAGAAAGGCGCGCTTACCAAGCTTCATACGTTTATTGGCCGACTGCTGAATCAGCAAAAGCGGGAGAAATAAACAGCACTGTGATGGGTTATCACCAATATGTTCACGATATGCTGGTTTACCCGGACCGAAGGTAAGATTAGATTCCGTGGAGAGAGGTGCTTGTTCACCTCTCTCCGGGTTTCTGGGAGGGCTGGTTGTGCAAATGACAAGATATATCTTGAAAAGATTAGCCTACTCTATTCTAGTTCTACTCGGAGTTTCAGTTCTGATTTTCATTATTGGGAACCTTGTTCCTGGTGATCCAGCGAGACTTGCTTTGGGTCCCAGAGCTCCTGAGTGGGCTGTGGAAAACCTACGTATGGAGATGAACCTAGACAAGCCCCTTGTGCAGAGGTATTTCCTATGGCTCGGAGATGCACTTAAAGGGGACTTTGGGAAGTCATTGGTTACAAGACGTGATGTTACAGTTGATATAATAGAATTCCTGCCTGCTACTTTGGAGATTGTTGCATTATCAGCAATAATGATGGCTGTAATCGGCATCTCTCTGGGAAGACTATCCGCTAGATATGTAGATACTTGGGTAGATGGTTTCGTCAGAATACTTTCGTACTTGGGAATCGTAACACCAGCCTTTGTGTGGGCGATAATTTTCATTCTTGCTTTTGGATATGCAATTCCGATCTTCCCAACAATCGGGAGAATCAGTAGCTCCATAAGTCCTCCCAATCATATTACTGGACTCTACATCATTGATGGGCTAATCACTGGCAATTTCAAAGCTTCTCTAGACACTCTTTGGCATATTCTACTCCCATCGTTAGCTCTTTCTATGGGAGGTGCTGCTCAAGCAGCTAGAATGACAAGAGCAACTATGGTTGACAACATGGGTAAAGATTACATTCTTGCAGCACGAGCATATGGTATTCCCGCAAGGGTGATCAATAAGCACCACCTTCTCAAGCCTTCGTTAATTCCTACCGTTTCAGTGATGGGCCTAGATATTGCTGCTCTTATAGGGAATGCCTTCTTGGTTGAATTGTTATTCAACTTCCCAGGATTGTCTAGATACGGCGTCAACGCAATGCTCAATAAGGATCTGTCGGCCATAACGGCTGTAGTACTTATCATTGCAATAGTTTACATAGTTGCAAACATTGTCATTGATATTGTGGTAGCGAACCTTGATCCAAGAATAGCGTTTGCAGGAGGAAGAAGCAATGAATAAAACAAACTCGCAGAAGGCACTTAGGAGAGAGAGAATCAGAACTGACATTGCAAGAGCATGGTACAACTTTTCCAGAAGCAAACTCTCCGTGGTTGGATTAGTTGTTGTCTCCATTATAGTCTTCTTTGCGATTTTCGCCCCGTTTGTCTCTCCGTACCCAGAACACTCCGGTGCTTATGTTGATTTCAAGAATGCATCAAATCCTCCAAGCCTGAATAATTGGTGCGGCACCGATGTCTTTGGCAGAGATGTTCTATCGAGAGTGATTTTCGCGTTCAGAGGAGCGCTCACAATGGGAATAGTTGTTCTCATAATCTCTGTTCCTTTGGGAACGGCTGTTGGATTGCTTGGAGGATATTTCTCAGGTACTTGGATCGAGACAATAGTAATGAGGATCACAGATGTTTTTCTGTCAATTCCTCCGTTGATTCTTGCTCTGGCGATTGCGGCAATGCTGAGACCTACTCTTATGAACGCAATGATAGCAATCTGTGTTTCTTGGTGGCCTTGGTATGCAAGGCTAGTCTACGGCATGGCAGCTTCGCTGAGAAATGAACCTTTCATAAAAGCTGCAGAATTGTCAGGGGCGAGCACACTTCGAATTATGTTCTTTGAGATGCTTCCAAATTTTAAGGGACCCGTTTTTACGAAAATGACTCTTGACATGGGTTGGGTTATTCTAACAGGTGCTTCTCTCAGCTTTGTGGGACTTGGCGAACAGCCTCCTATCCCTGCTCTTGGAACAATGGTTTCAGACGGAGCAAAATACTTGCCAACATATTGGTGGATATCGATATTTCCCGCAATCGCGATTATGGTGATTATTCTGTCATTTAATCTTCTTGGAGATGGGATTCGCGAAATGCTCTCTGGTGGAGAGAGATAGCATGGAAAACATACTTGAAGTCAAAGACCTTAAAGTATCTTTCAAGTCATATGACGGTCTTCTCAAAGTGCTTGATGGTGTAAAGCTTCAGATAAGGAAAGGAGAGAAAGTCGGTCTTGTTGGTGAAACCGGTTGTGGAAAGACAACTACACTAAAGGCAATTATGAAGATTCTTGCGAGAAACGCCATCATTGAAGATGGGAGTATTCTGTTCAAGGATAGGGATATTATCAAATCCAGGGAAAGAGAGCTCAAATATCTGAGAACCAAGGGGATAAGTATGATATTTCAGGATCCTACGGCTGCCCTCAACCCAGTCTACACCCTAGGTCAGCAGCTCGACTATATACTTTTGCATTCTGGGGTTGATCACAATCGAAAAGAGGCGGCTCTTCAGGCACTTCACACAGCTAGACTACCAGATCCTGAAAGAATGTATGAGACTTATCCTTTTCAGTTGAGTGGTGGGATGAGGCAAAGAGCGTGCATAGCGATGGCTTTGGCCACCAATAGAGATCTTCTGCTAGCAGACGAACCTACTACGAATCTTGATGTTACAATCCAAGATCAGGTCCTGAAGTTGTTAAAGAAACTCTCACTTGAAAGAGAGTTATCCCTCTTGCTAATCACTCATTCTTTGGGAGTTGCGCGAGAAGTAACTGATAGAATCTACATAATGTACGCGGGAACTATTATTGAGACCGACAGTTCCAAAACCTTGTTCGAGAATCCTTGTCATCCCTATACAAAAGGACTTCTTGCATCTCTTCCCAAACTGACAGCCGACAAAATGACTGAAGGGATACCAGGTAGAATTCCAAGTTATCTTAATCCGCCAAACGGTTGCAGATTTAATAACAGATGCCCTTATGCAACAGATAGGTGTTTAAAAGAAAAACCAAGAATGTTCAAGATTGATGATAATCACATGGTAGCATGCTTTTTGTTTGAGGATGGGGAGGGTCAAACGTGAATAACAAAGCAATTCTTGAAATAAGAGAGCTGAAAAAGTACTTCCCTACCAAAAGAAAAAATGTCTATATAAAGGCCGTTGATGGTATAAGCTTTGATATAGAGCCGAGTGACACTTTTGGTCTAGTTGGAGAATCTGGTTCTGGAAAGAGCACTACAGCTTATTGCACAATAGGTATGTACTCGATATCGTCTGGAAGAATAACCTATACAGGTAAGGACATCTCTGTACCTGCCAAGAAAAGGCCTTTGTCATTGAAGAAAGAAATCCAAATTGTATTTCAGGATCCGGGTACCTCATTGAACCCCGAACACACGGTGGGAAGGATCATTTCTCTTCCTCTGAAAATTCATATGAATCTCAAAGGATCAGCACTTAGGGATGCAGCGGTTGATGCTCTAGACAAAGTTGAATTACCGAGTGATTACTACTACAAGTATCCTCGGGAGATTGGAGGAGGCGAGAAGCAGTTGGTCGCAATCGCAAGAGCTCTTGCTGCAAAACCTTCTCTCGTAATTCTTGATGAGCCAACTTCGGCTTTGGATGTATCAGTTCAGGCCAAGATAATCTCAACACTGCGAAAACTCAAGGAAGATCTTAGCCTTTCGTTCCTCTTTATCACCCATGATCTAAGCTTGATGCGCAATATCGCAACAAGAATCGCGATCATGTATCTAGGAAAGATTGTTGAAGTTGGTCCTGTCGAAGTTCTGTTTTCAAATCCGCTCCATCCCTATACAAAAATGCTGCTTTCATCGATTCCGGTTGTTACCGAAGCTGAAGAATCACTTAAGCCAAAGCAAATTGAATCAAAGGGCGAGATACCTAGCCCAGTGAACATACCACCCGGCTGCGGGTTTCAGTCCAGATGTCCGTTTGTAATGAGTGTCTGCAAGGTAACAGACCCTCCTATCCGGGCGATTTCTGAAGATCATATGGTAAAATGTCATCTTTTTGAAGGAGCGATAAAAACATAATGGAAGTGAAGGAAGCGATTCTTGCCCGAAGAAGTATAAGAAACTTCACTAAGAAGAGGATTGATCAGAGAACCCTTGAAGATATTTTGAAATGTGCGATATTTGCACCTTCTGCAGGTAACGGTCAGTTTTGGAGATTCATATGTATTACAGATGAACGCACGATTGAGAAGGTTCTTGTGATTTCTCCTGGTCTCCACGGAATCCCGCAGGTATTGATAATTGGTTGCATAGATATCAAAGAAGCAAATGAAAAAGGTGGAGATGGCGCAACGACCAATGCTTTGATTGATTTAGCAATGTCCTTTCAGAACATTATGCTGCTTGCATTTGAAATGAATATTGGAAGCTGTGTCGTCAGGTCTTTCAGCAAGAAAGGTTTGAAGAGGTTGCTTGATCTTCCAGATAGGTGTTGTCCTGAGCTTCTTATGAGCTTGGGATACTTTGATTCTCTGCCCAAATGTCCGCCTAGAAGAAAAGACGTGATAACTATATGGGATGATGGAACCAATGAATCGTGATCTACTCAAGATTGTCGGGTTTTTGCTTGCTTCTGCGAGAGGTCTATTAGAGGAACCTAAAGAGTATGGCCCTCTTAGGCTTCTTGAAGCAGCATCAAGAATAATTGGATACGAAACAGAGGAAAAAGATGATGACGAACTTAGCACACTAAAGAATCTTATTGACAGCAAGAAACTAGAGATCATGGAAAAAGACTGCGACTTTGCAAGTATTCTTGATGAAATCCTTCTCAAGTACCTAGATCTTTTTGATGCAAAGAATTCATAATACCTAACAACATTTATGGAAATGTACATACCGCTAGCGGGAAAGAGGGCTCGATTTCCGGGGATTTCACATCAGAGTTACAGTCACACATCCCTGGGGGAACGGCGAGTATAAACAAGAACTCTAGTTTTTGGCATTTAGCTAACTCCCATGTTATCAGTGCCTAGCGGGAAGTTTGTGCTAACCGATACTGCAACTAATAATAAGTGATTGCCATATAGTTCAACTTTGAGAGTTGGTTTATTATTGGGATCGTCCGCTCAAAACCCAAGCATTACGCACATCAGTCGTTATACCATCCTCGAAAGTTTCTGATCGTTTCGTGAAGGCCCGAATGAGACGGTTTTGAATTCCCTAAAGTCGTTTCTTTGCTTCAAAATACCAGCAGTAATGTGAATCGGAGCAGTGAGTCATGTAAATGTGGGGATGAGGAACTCCACCCATGTGTCGCAACTCCTCCATCCTGGATGACGGGAATATGCAACGAAGGGGATTACGCATTCGAATTGACATGACATTAATGTCTCCTGTTTTTGACTCGAAAGTCTTTTCGTGACAGACTCGGTTTTCTATAGTCAGTAATATAAAGGCTAAACACTACTTATTACCTTGTTTATCAGGAGCATTTCTAGAATATTCTTGCCTGAGACTTGAAATGAAATGAATTTTGAAGTCGCGGGGTTTATTGCTAAGATAGCTTGTTGCGTCTAGAAAATGGTTGAGAAATGTTATTAGTTCAGCACAATTCGATAATAACAGGCGTTATTAGTTGATGGTTGCGTAGTGGAGTGTCATAAACTGGGCAAGCTATGTGAATGGATGTATCATTCTCAATAGAAACGCAGAGCTGGGGCTCCAGGATTTGAGAAACGAGTTTCGTGCAAACAAAACTGTCACAACAAGTGTACTGGATATCCTTCTCCAAATCACTCTCTTTCCACACACTTCTCCAGACTTACATGAATCTCGTTCGCATGAAACTCCTGTATAGGGAGGATCGAGTGATTAACATTATTGAACCACGCGTACCGGACGAAAACGAGAGCATTGCCTGTCATTTTCAATCCTCAATACCCGGGTCGCTAATATGCAAGGCAGCAAGGCTAATTGGACAAGATAGCACGAATGAGGTCAACGCTTCAATCTGTGCAGTGTGTCCAGCAGGGAGGATCTACAGAGAAATCGGTTGCGACTCTATTTCACCGTAGATCCGGATTTTCAGCTATCACGGAGGGTCAGATGCTGAAGTTAGGGGGCTCTTTTGCTCCAAGAGAGGTCGAGAAACTACCCTCGAATACTGTAAGAGCTGCAATATTGTCGTTTCCGATACTACACGCCAGATAGTAAATACCGCTCGATCTTTGTTTGAGAGATATGAGTTCTATTCCGCTTTCAAGTTTCTTGAGAAGGCAAGAGAGAAAATGCGTGACGGAGATCTGGAAGGTGTTATTACTTCAAGTATAGCAATTTTCGAATCGGTAATGAAATCCTCTCTCTTGAGTAGATTTAATTATGATGCATTACGTCCTCTCTTGAGTAGATTTAATTATGATGCATTACGGAGTGCAAACAAAAGATGTCCTATTGAAGGGTGCAAGTGAAATAGATATGGTCATAAACATAGGTTGGTTGAAGAGCCAGATGTACGATGAAGTGAAGAATGAGATATTGGCTGTAAGGGATGCGGCCAAAGGCGTAGTCATGAAAGTCATTCTGGAAGTTCATTACCTGACAGATGAAGAGAAAAGGATAGGAGCTAACATAGTTGCAGATGTCGGGGCCGATTTCGTGAAAACATCTACAGGTTTTGCCGACACCGGCTGCACTGAATCCGACGTTAAACTCCTGCTGGACGAGGTGGGAAACAGGATCCAGGTCAAAGCGTCAGGCGGCATAAGAAAGCTTAGGGACCTTCTTAGATACCATGAGCTCGGTGCGACGCGTTTTGGGGCAAGCAATGCACATCTCCTGATCGATGAATTAAGGAAGACGCTGTTTTATTGATGTGTAAGAGAAGGCATCATTGCTTGTGGTTTTTTGAGTAATGCAAGGGGATTTCCGGGTTGGTTTTCAGTGTTTCGTACAGAGAACTAGCCTCTCGTTTTTTGCTCGAAAGCAGGTAAGATAGATATGAAAGCCAACCTTTTTTTGTTTAGGAGTGGGGGAAATGCTTTTAGAAGAGTTTAGAGATAGGGTTAAGAGCTTGAGAGAGCTAATAGCTGCCAGAAGTGCAAGCGCCCTTTTATTGAGCAAGTGCTGTAATTTCTCATGGTTCACTTTCGGAGCCAGGAGTCACATTACCCTGAACTCCACCGAGGGAGAAGCCTCAATTCTCATAACAGGGGACCGCGTCTACATGATCACAAACAATATTGAAAAGCTGAGAATTCAGGAGATCGAGCTGGATGAAAGTCTTCTCGGAGAATTCGGGTTTCTTGAGTATAGCTGGTTTGAGCCCTCCGGAGAGAAAAGGCTGCTGGACAGCGTGGTTAACGGGAAGCTTATATCG
>Ga0334890_1001801_pt1 | contig 26930 bp, 19 predicted proteins | sample GraSluR1_MG_3_FD_207220 | JGI IMG/M metagenome (GOLD analysis project Ga0334890, IMG submission 207220) | Sludge microbial communities from methane-producing bioreactor in Wageningen University, Netherlands - Granular Sludge_31_08-R1 | ecosystem: Engineered > Bioreactor > Anaerobic >... | reverse complement strand
TGAGGAAAACCAAAATCCCTCCAAAACAGGTCACCACAGGCGCTTAGAACACTGTTTTTGGTTTACTGCTTCGATTGTTAAGGTACATGCGCTTTGCAGCGCTTAGTTTGCATTTCTAAAGTCAAGTAAAAGAACAACCCGGCGGAGAACCGCCGGATTGTTGTATCTCGATTTCCTTGACCCAATTTACGATTTGCGTCCGCCGCGGGTCGTCCGCACGATTCCAAGAATGGCAAGTACCACTCCAACGCCCACCAGGGCAATCAAAGCAATCGTTCCGGTCATGCTGTCTGCTGCGGCTTCTTCGCTCACATACCGGTCGGGCTGAGCAACCGTGCTGCCCGGCTGTTCCGGTGAGATCTCTTCAAGCTCTGCGCCAGCCGCTGCCACGGCATCTTGTGCCAGCGTATCCAGCAGCTCAGGCACTTCTTCCGTGGTCGGGAAAGAAAGCACTTCCTTGCCCGTGGCAAACATCAGATCACCGCTCAGGTTGTATATGGCAGCCGTACTGGTGAAAGCTTCCAGCGCCATTTCCACCCCGCGGTCCGAGGTGCCGGTTACCAGGGTGATCCCTTTCAACTTGTTCCATGGTGCCGGGATGACTTCAATCATCCCCAAATCGACGTCCTGCGAAACCCGGTACGGTACACCGCCAATGCGCTGTTTCAAGGCGTCTTCTCCAGCCACAAACGGCTGCGGAACCATATCATTCAATTGGGCAATCAATGGATTGGCAGTCGGTTTACCAAACAGGATGATATTGCGATCAGGATAACTTTCCAAATCCAGGTTAGGATCTGTGCTGACCATAATATCCACGGAGCGCGAATTCAACGTGCCCATCATCAGCCCCAGGTTGGCGAGCGCGCTCACCTCGGCGCTGGTCGGCGCGGCAGGCAGCGAAAACAGCGCCCCCCGTTCAAAGATCACATAATAAGACGGGTGAATAAAGCCTGGCAGCAAATCCATGTTTTCAATCGTCTTGTACGGCATATTCAACTGGCTGGTCTCCCGAATATTGAACCAGTTGGCACGGTAATCAAAACTGGCACAATCCAGCTCGGATTGCAGCACATTCTCAAAGCGGAGGAAGTTCACCGCTCCGACCTGAATATCTTCCTTGCGCAGGGGAATGCGGAACACCTGCTCGCCGGGCATATTCGCGGCAATCGGTGCGCTGCCGATCCGGTTGCCATTCAACTCGATGGTTAAGGCTGAATTTGACGTGCTTAACTTATCAGAGAAGGCATATACCAGATCAATCGATGCCCCCTCCTGAATGCTCCAGTTGCGCGGCACATAGAATTGCAGAAATGCCGTGCGCACCCCCAACCCGTAGAAGGTGGTCGGCCTGAAGCCCAATTGGGCAAAAGTACGCACAAATGGCGTTTCTAGCACCAATGGCTCAGGGCCGTCGTCCCGCAAGACCAACAAATTGCCTTCCACCCCAATTGGCAGAGACGACAGTGCTTTGGCAGCCCGGGTCACTGCTTGATCGCTGCTGCCAGTGATCACAAAAAAGCTGTATGTCGGATTGAATTCAGACTGAATAACCTGTAAAACGCCGTCTACCTCAGCCAGCGCCTTGCCGCCATACTGGATAATATTATTGCCGGTCAACCCGGTCGGCAGCAGCTGCCGCTGGTATAGCGAGAGCAGAAAACTGTTGGCGCGTGGCTGCCCAATTACAATCACGCTGTGATCTTTGATCACCTCGGGCTTTGCCTCAGACGCTTTCAGCACATTCAGGTTGACATTCCCATACGTACCGCCGCCCACCGCTGCAGAAACGGTTGCCAGAGCCTCCAGGTCAGCCTGGGAATAATCATCGGGAATCACAACCTGAATCGTCTCTGGCAGGAAAGAGTCCTGCGTCAATGGCCGGGGAAAATCCGCGATATTCCGCTGTGGAGTGGATGGAACAAACCCAAACCCCATTTTGGTGTCATCATAAATTTTTATTGCCCCGTCATAATAGCAAAAATTATCCCGGTTGCCGTAATACTGAATTTCAACAGTGAAATCGTTGTAAGGATTCTCTGTAAACTGCCCCAGGATAACATCCGTCGGAATCTCAATACGGATATGCTGGTCTGTTCCGATCACCGGGGTGAACGATCCGGCCATGACATCATTGATCACCACATCCAGGAATGGCCGGTCAGGTCCATACGTACGGAATACGTTGTTTGGCGTAACCACCGGCTGGTCTGTGGCGCTCCAATCTTCATACAGATCATAATGGACATCAAGATATCCCGTCCCGTTGGTGGTATACAACCTCCACTGGTTGGGCAGACTGAATGAAAAAGCATAGGCCGATGGATAATTCAACGTAAAGGTTGACTGTTCAATGTCACGCAGGGTAAATTCAATCTTATCTGTAAATTTATTAATTTCTGGTAACGGTGTGGGGACTGGAGGAATTTCCTGTAATACCGGTTGGGCCTCAGGAGACACGATTTTGCTGCTGGCTGGCAAAGGAGCAAACGCCAATACAAACACAAGCAACAGCAACAATCCGGCAGAGAAAAACTTACGATTATTTTTCGCCATCTTATTTACCTCCCAGTAGAATAATGCATGGCTAGAATCACAATCCGCTATATTCCATCATGCTGGCTATTAAGAAATGCACATTAGTAAAAAAGGTTATCTATATGATATATCGAATCTCGTTTTAATTCAAGATATATCTTGTCCAATTTACAATTTCTCTTTAACCTATGTACTGTGAAGGCGATGTATTACGCAAGTCTTGAAATAGCGATCTCCAATAAACCTTCAAAAGATGGTGCATCTTCCGGGAAAGCGGCCACGCCGCAGCGCAAGCGCACCCCAAGAGATTGATAAACCCTCTCCTGCAGTCGCGCTAAAAATTTCCCTGCATTCTCCTGATTGATTTCAGGGCAAATCAACAGGAACCGGCCGGGAAGGTCCATGTCAATCACAAAATCCGTCTGCCGAGTTAGATCGGCAATCGTCTCGGCCAATTCAGTGGTGGCATATTTTTCGCGGATACGGACCTCAATCGCACGGACTGCCCGCTCCAGATCTTCGTCCAGCGGCCAATTTCCTGCCCCATTCTCTGGCTCTACCACCAGCGCACATATCGGATAGTCATATCGCCGGCTGCGCATAAATTCCGTTTCGATCAGTGGCCCTGCTTTTTCAAGTTGATACACCTGGTGGCTTAACTGCGGCACAATCGCCTCATCAATCAGTCTGGCGGCGTGCTTGATTTCAATCGTGAACAGTTTCGTAAGATAAACTGCCAGCAAATAAGTGATCAATTCCAAAAGAGTGATAAATGTATATTTTCCACCCAGCAGCGGCTGGCTGTTGAAAATCAAAACCTTGCTCAATACGAAAATAAGCATCCAGAAAGTCAAACAATACCCAACATGCTGCCGGCGCAAAACAGGCACAACCAACCCCAAAACCACTGCCAGCGTGGTCAATACATACACAAAAGTCTCTATCGGCACCCATCCCTGAACATCAAACCGTTCGATATTTAGGAACAAGGATAGATACAGCAAAAGCACAGTCCCTGCATTCATTAGACGTTTCATGATTCTTCTTCTTGTTCTTCCGGTACAGGTATTGGCGAAGTATCCTCCAGCATCGCATGAGCTTCTTTCAGCCACTCAATCACTGCAATCCCCTGTGGGCATTTTTCCTCACAAGAACCACATTCCACGCAATTGTCCGCGCGGTGTTCTTCACTCATCTCCTTATAAGCTTCTTTGCCATATTTGAGATCTTCAAACATGATCGTATCATTGAAAATACGGAAAACAGCCGGAATATCAATCCCGCCCGGACAGGGCACACAATAACGGCAATTTGTACAGGGAATCGGGGTTAAATCCCGCATCACGCGTTGAATGTTTTCAATAAACGCATGATCAACGGGTCGCAGGGTCGCAATGCCAGACTGATCGGCACTCTTCACATTCTGTTTCACCTGCTCAAGCGTACTCATCCCGCTCAACACCAGGGATACTTCCGGCTGATCCCACAGCCACTGCAGCGCCCAATCAGCAGGGCTGCGTTCTACATCCATCCCCGCATAATATGCTGCCACTGCGGGCGGCGGATTCTTGGCAAGCAAACCGCCTCGCAAAGGCTCCATGATCACGACACCCAGACCCTTCTCGGCAGCATAGCGTAAACCACGCCTGCCAGCCTGATACTTAATGTCCATGTAATTATACTGGATCTGACAAAAATCCCATCCATCGTAGGCATCCACAATATCCTTAAAAACCGGATAACTATCATGAAAAGAAAACCCCAGATGACCAATCTTGCCTTCTGCTATTTTTTTCTCCGCCCAATCGAGAATGCCCAATGCATACAAATTTTCCCACCACTCACGTTTCAATGCATGTAAAAGATAAAATTCAATATGATCAGTTTGTAATTTTTCCAATTGTTCATCAAAATAGCGGTCAAAATCTGCAGCTGTCTCAATTGCCCAGGAAGGCAGCTTGGTTGCCAGCTTGACCTTCTCACGGTACCCATGCTTCAGGACATTGCCCAAAAAGACTTCGCTCTGCCCGCGATGATAAGGATAGGCAGTATCGAGATAATTTACCCCCTGATCAATCGCATACTGCAGCATGCGCGCAGCCTCTTCTTCCTCAATCTTCGCAGGCAGATGATCAATAATCGGCAGACGCATTGCGCCAAACCCCAGCGCCGAGACTTTCCAGTCCAGCTTTCCAAATTTCCGATATTGCATTCTGTCTCCTCGTGATCCAGTCAGGCCCTCGCGGGTGGTGCTTTTATTTTACCATCCGCTGATTAAAATCATTCACGCTTCACGGGTACTCACCCATACAACTGTCGATATTTCTCCAGATCAACCATAGCGATATAGGGCAGATTTCTTCCCTTCTCATCAATATCCAGTCCATAGCCAACCACAAAATGGTCGGGAATGGTAAAACCACAATAATCAATACCAACATCGATCTTGTGCTGCTCCGGTTTATCCAGCAAGGCACACACCTTCAGGCTTTTTGGTTTGCGCTCCAGCAGCAGCTTGCGCACCGTGTGGATGGTGTACCCGCTGTCGACAATATCATCGATCAGGATCACGTCCCAGCCGTGTATATTGGTCTTGTGGTCGGAGTCAATCCGCACAAACCCGCTTGACTCGCTGCCCGCATAAGATGAAACCGACATAAAATCCATCGTCATCGGCCGCTGGATGTGTTTCATCAAATCCGTGATGAACATCACGCTGCCGCGCAGCAGCCCCAGCAGGAGCAAGTTTTCTGAATCCTTGTAATCTGCGGTAATGTGTTCACCCAATACCTGAATACGGTCTTCAATCTCTTCCTGCGAGATCAACAGTCCGCTGATAAAAGGATACGGGAATTCCATTTTCTCATTCATTTTTGCCTCTTCTCTCCTGCCCAGGCAGGTCAAATTCACCTGTCATCCTGCACTACTCGTCGGCTACACGAATATTATCTGCCGCCTGGGACATTAATAGTATACTTATATCACGATCCCTACACCATCCCGGAGCAATTTGCAGATGATCAGTGTTGACATAATCGTACCATTTTTTAATGAAGAAGATGCCATTTTGCCATTTTTTGAGCAGCTTCAATCTGCTGTCTCCCCTCTGCCCTATGAATTTCACTTGATCTTCATCAATGATGGCTCCAAAGACAACACCCAGCAGCACTTGCAGGCGCTTGCCCATGCGCATGCTGCCGTCACCATTGTCGAGCTGTCACGAAACTTCGGTCATCAGGCTGCCCTGACCGCTGGACTGGACCAATCCCATTCGGACTATGCCATCAGTATGGACGGGGATGGTCAGCACCCCCCGGAGATGATCGCTGAAATGCTGCGTTTGGCCGAATCCGGTTACGACATCGTTCTTACTGAAAGGATCAGCGAAACCAGAAAATTCTCCTTCAAACAAACCACCTCCGCTGCTTTCTACCGTTTGATCAACTTCATCGGCAACACCCACATCCAGCCTGGCGGCGCAGATTTCCGCCTGCTCTCACGTCAGGTGGTCGAAGAACTGCAAGCCATGCCCGAATATCACCGCTTCCTGCGCGGTATGGTCGCCTGGGTCGGTTTTAAAAGCATCATCCTTCCCTTCCAGCCGCCGGAACGCCTTGCCGGGGAATCCAAATATTCTCTGCGCAAAATGCTCAATCTGGGTATGGATGCTGTTTTTTCTTTCTCGATGGTGCCCATCTACATCAGCCTGGTAATCGGACTGCTGTTTCTGTTGGGCGCCCTGGCAGAAATGATTTATGTGCTCAACTTCTGGATTCGTGGGGACATCGCCAACCTGGCTCCGGGCTGGTCCTCTCTGATGTTCATCCTCCTCACCACCGGCGGCAGTCTGATGATCACCCAGGCCGTCTCCGGTTTATACATCGGCTATATGTTCCAGGAAGCCAAAGGCCGCCCCGTTTACATCGTCAAGGGAATTTCAAAGACGACGTAGAACAAACCTTTCCAAGTTATAGTAATCTATCCCCCAGTTGCAGGGGCGTTCGCAGTTGAACATACCAGCAATCCACTTTGGGTTTGAATGGTTTTGAATTGAAGCTTGTTGATTGGTGTGGAGCGGCGGATGATAATGCCCGAATGGGTAAACCTGTCTCTGCCCACCCCATCTTAAAGATCGCCACCGCAAACAATTTCATCAGATGCCTTCCCTAATTTGCAGCAGTATCACAATTTGGGGAAGGTTAGGATGGGGTAACCCACGCAAACGCCCGCGCCGGATTATGCACCAGAATATCATCCACCGCCTCACGGGACACGCCCGATTGCAGCATCCACGGCACAAACCGCCACAAAACGAAAGTCAACCCGGGACCATTCCCAAAGCCAAAGCTCGGCCAGCTTGAACGCCGCGCCATATCCAGCGACAGCATGATCTGTTTCCCATATCCTGCCGCAATCAAGCGCTTAATGAAGTCAAGCCGTACCTCATCCGGTGCATACTTCTCCTTGGCAATCTGGTCGAAACCGATCATCCCCCCCCTATCTGCCATTGCCTGAAAATATGCCCAATCCATATTCCGGTCAGAATGACCGATAATGATATGTTCTGGAGCAACACCACCCGCCGTCAGGATACGGATTTGCTCAAGCGCCATCGTACCCTTCTCGGTGTGCGTAGAGACCGGCGCACCGGTCTCCTGATAGGCAATCGCTGCCGCTTCAAATAATTTATGCTCTGCCGTTGAAATTTGATTAAACCCGCTGGAAGCCTTCACTACCCCGGCGCGGATGTCTGTACCATCCATCCCCACCATCAAATCCTGAATTTCCTCCCGCGCCAGGTCATCAACAGACTTTTCCCTGATAAACGCTTCACAGAACTTCCCTTGGTTATAACCCGTGGCCGCGATCACATGCACACCGGCAGCCCGCGAAATTGCCTTCATTTTTCTTGGATCGCGCCCCATTTCCAGCGTGGTCATCTCGACCAAAGCATTTCCGCCAGCCTGCTTAAAGCTTTCCAGTTCGTTGATCGCTGCCTCCACTGAATCCAGACGCATGTCCACATCCTGAGCAGCCAAAGGTTCAGGCGGCATGAAGTACAGGTGGTCGTGGCAATAAGTTACACCCAGTTCATCCGCTGAAATTTCGCCTAAAACAGTTTGTATTTTTCTCATTTTTTGGGATCCTTTAAACAGGTGGAAGCGACAATCTGTCCATTCTTAATGTAATAAGGAATTAATTTACCTGTACAATCAAGGCATCGCTGTCCACGCAGTCGGGAAACAGGAATGGATCAGGAATCATCCTCCCAACACAACCTCTACGATCCTTGCCGTCATTCCATCCGCCGCCAGCGGGATCATATTCCCCTCAATCGCTTTCCCATCTACCACCAGCCGGACAGCGTTGCCCTTTCCAGCTCGTTTCACCTGAATATCATAGCGCACCCCGCGGAACACGCGCACCACAGAGAAACCATCCCAGCTTTCCGGCACCACCGGCGCAATGCGCAAACCATCAAAACCCGGTCGAATCCCCAAAATATACTGCGAGATGGCAACAAAATTCCAGGCAGCCGTACCGGTCAGCCAGGAGTTCTTCGCCTCGCCAAAGGTGGCTGCGTCCCGCCCGGCTATCGTCTGGGCATACACATACGGCTCACTGCGATGTACTTCGCTGATCGCCTCCCGTGCCGCCGGATTGATCCGTTTGTAATCATTAAAAGCCCTGTCACCGCGCCCCAGGCGCACTTCTGCTGCTATGATCCACGGATTGGTATGACAGAACACGCTGGCATTTTCCTTATAACCCGGCGGATACGATGAAATCTCGCCCAGGTTCAGGTAATACTGCGTATAGGCCGGCTGGAGCAGCATAATCCCGTGCTCTGTTGCCAGCCGCTCCCCCACCGCGTCCAGCGCCTGCGCCGCCCGGCCATCTTCAATCCCCATGCCCGCCATCACACAAATACCCTGCGGCTCAATGAAGATCTGCCCCTCGTTGCAGGCATGCGACCCTACCGGATCACCGGCATCATCATACGCCCGCAGGAACCAGTTGCCATCCCAGCCATGTGCCATCACTGTATCGCGCATCGTTTCTGCGGCCTGTTTGTAGCGTGCCGCATCCTCTGCCAGACCCCGCGCTGCGGCAATCCCGGCCAACTCATCCGCTTCCAGCACAAACAGCCCGGCAATCAACACCGATTCAGCCGTCTTGCCTTCTTTATTGGTCGTCGTCTGAAAAGATTGCCCCGGCGTATCCGAAAAACAATTCAAATTCAGGCAGTCATTCCAGTCTGCCCGCCCGATCAACGGCAAACCATGCGGCCCCAGCCGATCCAGGGTGTATTGCACGCAGCGCTGCAAATGCTCATACAGGGGCTGTTCGCTGCCCGGCTGCAAATCATACGGTACCTGTTCATCCAGAATGGACCAGTCGCCGGTTTCCTTGAGATAAGCTGCCACCGCCAGCACGAGCCAGGCCGGGTCATCATTAAAATTGCTGCCGACAGCGTCATTGCCGCGCTTGGTTAACGGCTGATACTGATGATAGGCACCTCCGCTTTCCATCTGCGTGGCCGCCAGGTCAAGAATGCGCTCCCGTGCCCGCTCCGGGATCATGTGCACAAATCCCAGCAGGTCCTGCGCCGAGTCGCGGAATCCCATCCCCCGCCCCACACCGGACTCGAAATAGGAAGCCGACCGGGACATATTAAAAGTAACCATACACTGGTACGCATTCCAGACATTAACCATGCGGTTCGTTTCCACATCCGGTGTATTCACCTGGAATTTGCCAAGAAGCTGTGACCAGCGCTGATTCATGTCCGCATAAACCGCATCAATCTGCTCAAATTGTAAATATTTCTCAATCGTCTTCCTCACATATCGCTTTTCAATAACCTGCGATCCGGGCGATTCAAATTTCTCGTCCGGTGGATTTTCATGATAGCCCAGCAAGAAGGTCAGCCGCAGATCTTCCCCTGGTGCCAGGGAAAACTGTACATGGTGGGAGCCAATCGGCGCCCACCCGTGAGCAATCGAGTTCTGCGAAACACCCTGTGCGACCACAGATGGCGCATCCCATCCCCCATATGGCCCCAAAAAAGCGGAACGCTGCGTGTCATACCCTTTCAATTTTTCCGAACAGGCGAAATAGGCAAAATGATCGCGCCGCTCGCGGTACTCGGTCTTGTGGTAAATCACCCCGTCTTCAATTTCGACCTCAGCGATATTAAAATTTCTCTGAAAATTGGTGGCGTCATCCTGGGCGTCCCACAAGGCAAACTCTACACAGGAGAACAAGGAATAATTGACCCGCGCATCCGTGCTGTTCTTCAGGCGCACATCCCACACCTCCAGGTTTTCCCCCTGGGGAATAAAATAACACACCTCGACATCCATTCCGTGATACGAGGACTGAATCCTTGTATAGCCCATCCCGTGCCGGCAGCGGTAATCTTCCAGCGCATTCATCGTTGGCTGCCAGGTTGGCGACCAGAATTGCCCGGTGTCATTATCGCGTAGATACAGATACCTGCCGCCGGTGTCAGTAGGCACATTGTTATAGCGGTAGCGCAGGAGACGGCGCAGGCGGGCATCCCGATAGAAGCAATACCCGCCGGCCGTATTGGAAATCAAGCCAAAAAAATCTTCACTGCCCAAATAATTAATCCAGGGAAGCGGTACATCCGGCCGGGTGATCACATATTCACGGTTTTCGTCATCAAAATAGCCAAATTTCATATCATTCCCTCAATTTACATCCAGAAATAAGAATAAGACAACACCCGGTCATTAAAAAACAAAACTCAGCAGCCGCAAAACCGCTCTCACAAACTAATTTCCGGTTTAGTCCCCCGTGGTTTCCCGCAAAACCAGCCCGGTTTCCAATACAATCTTCTTCGGTTCCACTTCCGGGTTAAGAATCATCTCAATAATTGCTTCTGCTGCTTTGACACCCATTTCCTGAATAGGTTGGTGCACCGTTGATAAAGCCTGCGCCCCCCGGCTGCCGGGAGCAATATCATCAAAACCAATCACCGCTATATCTTCAGGGATGCGCAATTTTGCTTCCTGAATCGCCTGCATTGCACCCCATGCCATCGTATCACTCGCCACAAATACAGCATCTGGCCTGGCAGCCAGCAGCGACTGCATCGCCCGATATCCGCCTTCCCCGGTAAAATCTCCTTCCGCCATCAGGGCTTCATCCAGGAGAATCTCTTGCCGTGCCAGGGCGTCTTTATACCCTTGCAAACGGTTCTGCCCGGCGACCATATTCCTCGGGCCGCTGATGGTTGCAACCCGCTGACGCCCCATCTTCAACAAATATTCAACAGCCTCAAAAGCACTCTTGCGATTATCAATATCCACATAACTGATTTTCTCGTTGGTCGGATGACGGCCAATGAGCAGAAAGGGCAGTTTGCCAGTAGACAATGCCTCCACGATGGGATCATCTATCAACGTGGAAGCGACGATTACCCCATCTACCAAACCGTTATACATCATCTTGGTGATCATCCGCCGCTCATAATCCGGCTCAGCCAGCCACAACATGACCGAATAATCCTGGGCCGTACACCCGTTGGATACCCCCTGAATCAATAACGGGAAGAAAGGATCGGTAAAAATTGTACCGACTCCTATCGGAATGACCAACCCCACCACACTCACCCGCCCCACAGCCAGCCCGCGTGCTGCCAGATTCGGCTGAAAATTCACCTCCTCGATCACTTTCATGATCCTTTCGCGGGTGGCGTCACGTACCTTCGGATCACCATTGATCACCCGCGATACGGTTGACCTGGATGAACCACTGCGCCGGGCAATATCTTCCAACGTTAATGCCATTTTTTCTCCTTTATGGGAGCGCTCTCATTAATTATATCCCATTTTATAGAAACCGGTTTCGAATGTCAAGTTTTTGCTCCCATTTTCTTCACAATCAATTGGCACTGCATTGATTATTCATACATCAGCCTTTGCCTGATCAGCCATGACAACTTTTCGTTGATCAATTTTCGAATTCAAACAAAAACCGCTTGAAAAGTCTGTCAATCAACCTTAAAATAATTATACTGATCCTTTCGCTTTCGGGCGAGGGCTGGCTTGCTTCACCTGCAAGTTTATGCTAGACTGAAGAGAAATCTACATTGAGGAATTATGGCAGACAAAATTCTGATCGTCGATGATGATATCGAAACCGTGCGCCTTGTCGGCCTCATGCTGAAACGCAAAGGCTATGAGACCATTACGGCCAACAATGGCGCTCAGGCCATCGAACTGGCCGTCAGCCAGAAGCCCGCGCTGATCGTACTGGATATCATGATGCCCGATATGGACGGCTATCAGGTAACCGTCTTGTTGCGCAACAATCCCATCACAGCAGACATTCCGATTCTCATGTTCACCGCCAAAGGCCAGGTGGATGATAAAGTCACCGGCTACGAAGCCGGCGCAGATGACTACCTGACCAAGCCCGTTCATCCTGCCGAGCTGATTGCCCATATCAAGTCCTTGTTGGGCCGCCGCGCTCCGCAAGCAGAAGCACAGATCGCCCCCACCTCACAAGGATATATTCTCGGGGTTGTGGCCCCCACTGGCGGGATGGGTGCTTCCACCGTGGCGCTGAACCTCGCTATCGCCCTGCAAAAGAAATCCAAGAAAGAAATTATCGCCGCAGAAGTACGCCCCGGACACGGCTCCTGGGGTATTGATCTGGGATATACCGACCCCGAATCACTCTCCACGCTGCTGCGCCTGGAGCCTGCCGCCATCACCACCGCAGCCGTGCAAAATGAACTGATGCAAACCACCTACGCCATCAAACTTCTGATGGCCTCCCCCAATATCAGCGAGATTACCCTGTCGCCCAAATCCGAACAAATGCTTGCTATTTTGCACCAGTTGCCCTTGATTGCTGACATCGTCGTACTGGACATCGGCACCACCATGCTGCCCTACTACGAAAAAATCATCCAGTTTTGCAATGAATTGATCATGGTCGTAGAACCCTATCCTGCCTCAACCAAACGTGCCAGGCTGTTAATGACAGAGCTTGCAAAAACCAATGCCGGCAAAAACAAACCCCTGAATGTTGTCATCAGCAACCGCGTACGGGCCAACATGCAGCTCACTGCTGCAGATGTGAACGAAAGGATCGGCCAGGCAGTGAAAATCGTCATTCCTCCGGCCCCCGAAATGGCCTACCAGGCAGCCACGCGCTTTATTCCCCTTTCGCAGGTGCAACCAGATGATCTCATCGCCCAGCAATTCAAACGCCTGGCTGAAACGATCCTGCAAAATATTAAAAATGCAAGCTAACCCTCACATTTTTGATTTCAAAAGCAAGGGGATGGCCCGTAAACATGAATAAACGTGACGACCTGACCTTTCAACGCTACCAACGCCTGATCGAAATCTCGCGTGACCTTGCCTCCACCCTCGACCTTGACGGACTCTTGCGCCGGATTGCTTCCAATGCCGTGGAACTGAGCAAAGCCGAGACTGCCTCCATCCTCCTCTATGATGAAAAAAATGACCAGTTATATTTCCAGGTGGTCACCGACCCGGAAAATGAAACCATCATGCGCGGCATCGTTGTCCCTGGAGACAGCATCGCTGGCTGGGTAGCCCGCAACCGCCAGCCAGTGATCGTCCCCGACGTTCACAAAGACAAACGCTTTTTCCAAAATGTGGAAAAAACCCTCGATTTCAAAACCCGCAACATTATTGCCACCCCGATGATCACCAAAGGCAAGCTGATTGGCGTGCTGGAGACCCTCAACAAAACGGACGGTATCTTCAATCAGGAAGATCAGGACACCCTGATGGTACTCAGCGCCCAGGCTGCCGTCGCCATTGAAAACTCACGCCTCTTCCAGCAGGCAGATCATATCGCCGAGCTGGTACACGAACTGCGCACCCCGCTCACCTCCATCAGCACCATTTCTTATCTCCTCCAGCAGCCGAACGTCTCGGAAGAAGACCGCATGAATATGGCGGTCACCGTACAGGAAGAAGCCAGCCGCCTGACCAGACTGACCACTAATTTTCTCGATGTTGCCCGTCTGGAATCGGGGCGCGCCATCTTCAACCCCACAAAAGTTGATCTGCGTGAGATTCTCAAAGAAAGCGTTGAAATCAATGCCCACAAGGCCAATGAAAAACAAATCCGGATCATGGTCGATCTGGCAAAAGACCTGCCCTTGATCGAAGCCGACCGTGACAAACTGAAACAAGTTGTCCTGAATCTATTGAGCAATGCCGTTAAATACAATCGCGAACAGGGCAGCATTTTCATCCGCGCTTACCCAGATGACACCTATCTGATCCTCTCCATAGAAGACACTGGTTTCGGCATCCCTGAAGATGAATTTCCCCTGCTCTTCACCAAGTTTTTCCGCTCGCAGCATCTTGAACGCAGAGCAGAAGGGACCGGGCTGGGGCTTTCCATTTCCAAATTTATCATCGACAGCCACGGTGGGAAAATTCAGGCTAAAAGCAAAGTTGATGAAGGCACCATCTTCACTGTCTCGCTACCGATCAAGCATGGTTAAGGGGTAAACAAAAAAAACACCTTTAAAAGGTTCTTAACCGGTTGATTGAAACTCAACATCTATTAATACAACAAGGCTGCCTCATCTTGCGTGAAGCAGCCTTTTCATTACAATATGTAGTGTCACTCAGGGAATATCTTTATATGCCGTCAGTAACCCATAACTGATTCCCACGATGGTCGGCCCGGTATGCGCCCCCAACACCGGAGCAATCTGCACCACCGGTTCCCAATGACAGTCAAAGCGGATATTCATCAAATCCTGCAGCAATGCTACGCTGTCTGGCACATCCCCATGCATGATCTGTACACGCAGCGCAGACCCTTCAGGATGTACCTGGGCAATTTTATCCACAATCGTACGGATCGCCCGTTTCACCGTCTGCTGCTTACCGCGTTCATCCAGCATACCGGTTACCCTGTCCACACCCAAAATGGGCTTAATATTCAGCAAAGCCGCCAGCAGACCTTTCATGTGTCCAACCCGGCCGCCGTGCACCAGATACTTCAACCGTCCCAGGGTAAACATGGCATCACTGTTTTGACTGACCGTATTGACCAGCGACAATACCAGCTCAAGCGGCCAGCCGGCTTTCACCGCTCTGGCAGCAGCCAACACCTGCCAGGAAAGTGGGCACGAAACCGTCTTCGAATCCACCAGGGTGATATTCGCTTCCGGCACCATTTCGGCGGCCAATTTTGCCGAATTATACGTACCGCTCAACGCAGAAGAAATGTGGATAGACAGGATATCGGGTTCCTTCTTCGCCAGCTTGCGGTATACCTCGGCAAACTCCGCTGGAGAAGGCTGGGATGTAGAAGGCAGGCTCTCTGTTTCTGCCAGCATTTCATAAAATTTCTTGGCAGGCAAATCTGCACCGCCATGATACGTCTTGCCCTCCAGAATAATATTCAACGGTACATAATATAAATCAAGCCCTTCGACTTGTTCGGGTGCCACATCTACTGCATGATCGGTAACAATTTGCATAATAATACCTCCAGTAATTCTCTAATCCGACGATTGAAACGATACCGCATCACCTATATTATCGTTGGATCCGGCGGCCAAACTGCCTGTCCAAAAGATCCACAGAGAGATGGATCATCGTTGGCCGCCCGTCCGGGCTGGTACGAGGTGATTGGCAGGCTGTCAAATCATTCAACAATGCCTGCTGCTCTTCCTTGTTAAGCACCTGCCCCCCCTTAACCGCTGCCTGACGGCTAACCTTCGCAGCCAGCTTCATCTTCACACTCAGTGAAGCATCATTATCATCCTTTTCCAATGCCTCAGTTAATCCCTGCATAAATGCCAAAGGATCGTTATTTGTCAAAAACGCCGGAACTGTATACAAGCGAAAGATGTTCGGGCCGAAACCTTCTAATTTAAATCCAAATTCTCCCAATATGTCCAGATTTGATTCTACCATGTTCGCTGCCGGTGCAGAAAGCTGCAACACCAATGGTTCCAGCAAGGTTTGCGCCGCGGGTGGCTGTGATCCCCTGGAAAGCAGCTCTTCATACAACACGCGGTGATGCGCCGTATACTGGTCGATCAAGTACAAACCATCGGGTCCTTCCGCCACCAGATACGTCGCCCCCACCTGTCCCACCAACCGCAGCAGCGGCAAATCATCCGCCGGCAGCGCAGGCTGAGCTTGTGTCTGCTCAGGCTGACCGTGCTCAGGTTGAATCTGTCCCGGTTGTGGACGTTCGCCATCCAGTTCCGAAGCCATCCCCCAGGCCGGATCCAGCTCCTGTTGAGCAGTGTTGGTCCCCTGCCCAGAAAACGTCTGCCAGGTAGACTGCGGAGAAACCGGCACTGGCGTATACACCAATAACCCGCGCCGCACCGCCCGCTGCACCGCGTTGAATACCGTCGCCGACTGGCGGAACCGCACCTCAGCCTTGGCCGGGTGTACATTTACATCCACATCCTGCGGGTCAATCGTCAGAAAAATCACCGCCAGCGGGTACCGTCCTACCGGCAAATACTGCTGGTAGGCCTTCAAAACCGCCGCACTCAGGGAAGAATCCTGCACCCAGCGTCCATTGACAAAGAAAGTCAACTCCCGCCGGGTAGCACGCGTCACTGTGATCGGACTGATAAAGCCCGTGATTTGTAAATCGGGATCTTTGAGCTGGATTTCCAGCATCTCACGCGCCACTTCCAACCCCAGCAAATGGGTCAGCACTTCACGGTAGTCACCGTTTCCGCTGGTCTGGAAACTGGGTTTGCCGTTGAATGCCAGCCTGAAACGCACATCCGGGTAGGCCAGTGCATAACGCGTTACCAGGGCGCTGATCCGCCCCCGCTCGGTGGCATCTGATTTCAGGAATTTCAGACGGGCTGGTACATTAAAGAATAAATCCTCCACCCGCACCACCGTGCCCACCGGCACGCCGGTCTTCTCTACTTTGCCAGTCTGTCCCCCGTCCACCGTCACCCGTGCCCCCGCCGGGCTGTTCTTGTCCCGCGAAGTCAGGGTGAACCGCGACACCGAAGCAATTGAAGCCAACGCCTCACCCCGAAAACCGAGCGTTTCAATTGCCATCAAATCATGTGCGGAATGGAGCTTGCTGGTAGCATGACTGGCCACTGCCAGGAACAATTCCGCTTCCGAAATACCCAGCCCGTCATCGGCCACCTCAATCAGCCGTTGTCCCGCCCCGTCCACGCGCACCGTGATCTGCGAAGCCCCGGCATCCAGGGCGTTTTCCAGCAGTTCCTTCACCACCGAAGCGGGGCGTTCCACCACCTCTCCGGCCGCAATCTGCGAAGCAACAGCATCAGGCAAAATTTGTATTGGCATACCGTGATTATATCAGGATTGATCATCCCCACGCGCGCTGAGCCTGTCGAAGACTGAGCTTGCCGAAGACTGAGCCCGTCGAAGTCTTAGCCTGTCGAAGTCTTAGCCTGTCGATATCTGAGCTTGCCGAAGACTGAGCTTTTTATTATCCTGGCCACGGCAAGAGATTTGACGAACTGCTCCAAAACGGGTATCATACTATCCCCAGGTTGGTCGGGGAATCGCGGCGGCGGCTTGCCCGCCGTTGAGGAACGTCCGCACTCCACAGAGCACGATGTCGGATAACGTCCGGGGCGGGGAAACCTGCCGGATCGGGCCACAGAAACAAACCGCCTCGCAAGAGGTAAGGGTGAAATGGTGGTGTAAGAGACCACCGGCGTCCGCAGTAATGCGGCGGCCGGGCAACCCCCATCGGGAGCAAGGTCAAGCAGGAACAAAGACAGGTCGCAAGACCGGTCAGGAGGCTGCTCGTCTCCTCCTCGCAAGAGGCTAAGTTCCGGGTAGACTGCACGAGCGGGCCGGAGACGGTTCGCCTAGACAGATGATTCCCCAAACGGGCGCGTGATCCCTCGCGGATATCCGTCCGTTGGACAGAATGCGGCGTATAGACCAACCTGGGGGTAGTTTCCCCTAAAAAGGAACTTCGAACTTTTACAATTGAATAACAACACCAGCTCCTGTCTGAACATTGGAAATAGCCTTCTGAGAATGCGAATTCACTACAGAATCATCCGAATCAATTAGTGAACTCAATGGATTGAAGCGATTCATGATCCCCTGGCGGTGATCAAGCCTGTCGGGTGCATAATGACGTATTGTGGTTCGAATATCTTTATGCCGTAAAAATACCCTCACCTCTTCCAAGGTTGCTCCTAGGTATCGTAACACCGCTCCCACCGTATTCCGAATTCGCCGAGAGTTTATGTCATCGATTTCAAGTCTCTCCACAAACCGTTGAATGTTCCTGGTTACATCACGCCTTTCCCATGGCTTTCCACTTTTTTGCACAAACAGTGGTTCATCTGATTTCAAATGAGCGAGATAGAAGGAAAGCGGTAGTTGCAAATTCTGCGGAATGGGCATGGGCTGATTTTCTCTCGCCTTGGTATTACGGAGCCAAAAACACTCCTGCTTGAATAAAAAATCTGATTTGTACAAATTTGCAACTTCCATAGGGCGAAGAGCACATCCCATCATTAAAGCAAGCGCCAGAACTTGTTGAAACAGTTGCCGTTGATATTGAAAACGGGCCTTGCGAACCATTTCATCAAACTGCTCTTTACTCAACTTTTTTGGATGCAAGCAGGATTCACTCTCAAAATATCCCGCAAGTCGGTATGGATGTTTGTTCGCGTTACTGTGGTTCCCTACTTTGTTCGGAAACAGCCAGGGAGACGACGGGTATAAGCGATTTCTCAAAGGAAGATACTCCCGAATTAATGAATCTTTAAGGACGCAATCCTCTAAGACTAATTGATCCTCATGTACCTCGATATCTTCCATTTTCAATTGAACGACATCCTTCAATGACAAACCTGATTCTTGCGAAATTCTGAAAATAAGAACATCCCGGAAAAAACAAATCTCATCTGATTCTGCAAAGTTCATGATTAATGACCTCCTGTAATAGTTTGTAGTCATCAAAAGGGATAAAAACAGTAGGAACATAGTCCTTGTAAAACTTCATATCCAATTCTTCATAAGGGATTGGCACATCGACGATTTTTGGTCGGAGATACAAATATTTCCAAAATGCGTACACACCGTAGGATCTTGAAGCAATGGTCGTATCCTTCAGCTTTTCCCCTCTCCGATTCGTCCGGTTTCGTAGCCATGCGATGTAATCACCAAAAAGGTCTGGATCAATTAATGGTTGTGAGTTTTCCATACCGGTGTCTATCAAAAAATCAAAATAATTTTTGGCATGGTATTTATACGTTTTTCCAGTATTAATCGTTCGTCCTTTGTGATCAATCAGATATCGTTCAAAGCGGGATAGGAGTTTTTGTTTTTGATTCATACATTGTCCTCTGTTGTGTACATATTATCTTCTTATGTGTCAGATTATAGGGTAATTTTCTATTAAATGCAATGAAAATACAAGAAAGGAGAGAAAAGAATGTCAAAATCTATTTCAGCTATAGGCACCTTTATTCTTGAAAATAGTCAAAATGAAAGCGCCAGCAGTACTGCCTCAAAAATTGGTATTAGTCGCTCATATTTAATAGCAATTATTAACGGGGATAAAACACCCACCGTAGAAATATGTAATAAAATTGCTGATGCATTTGGGATTTCACGAATTTCTATATTCAAGGCTATGGGGTGGCTAACCATTGAACAAGAAGATGAATTAGCGGCTCAATTTGAACTGATGTTCAAATCAGATCCTTATTTTCCCCAATTAATCAAAATGTACTCATCTCTGAAAACTGAAGATGACCGACTAAAGGCTATACGAATTTTGGGAGCCTTGATGGAATGAAATCACAAAAATCACGAACAATCGCTTATCATAATATCCGCGTTTCAACAAATGAATTCCGGACGGAAATGGCCATCACTTTTTTGTCCATTATCATCATCTACTATTTAGATTCAATAAATTCAAATACCTATTTATTAAGATCATTATTACTCGTTCATGGAGTCAGGTCTTTACTCAATTTGTTGAAAAATGCATATAGAAATGGCAATAAACAAAAAATGATTATTGCCTCTCATGATAAGAAAATTCAGTTAGATAAATTTTCAAAACGATTATCTTCAATGGAATGGGATAGAACATCTTATTACTCCACTATTTACTGGTGCTGCATTGTTTCTTCGCTGCCATTTATTCTTCAAGACCTTGGTATGTCAGACCTGATCATTGTATTAGCCTTATTCATAACAACGGGGTTTCCCATTGGTGCATTAATCTATTGCATAAAAATGAATGGGAACTTAAGAAGACGGGGCTCGTAAAAAGTCCTAAGAATAGAACATGGAAAACTGCGCAATACGTTGCTGAATGTTGTGTTGAAGTATTCTACTCACTGAAAGAAACTCAGGTAATCATTGAAATTTGGAGAAAGCATTACAATACTGCTAGGCTGCACAGCGCTTTGGGGTATCAGCTACCTACACCGCCAACTGTCATTTACACTACCCAAGCCCTGCAATTTGTACTAACATAGAAAGTGTTATTAACATTTGGGGCAGGTCAATGTATTTAGATGAAGATGCAGAGAATAATGAGAAATAACAAGTCCGTTGGGTAAAGGGAAATAATATGATTGTTGGTCAGGATATTCCAAATGATCGTCTCTATGAGCCCGAACATATTCGCGAGGTCTTTGTAGAAATGCAAAAAGGGTTTACCACTTATTTTGACAATTTCAGGAAAGATCCACAACACCTGAAGGATGTTTTCACCCAAGCGTCAGATGATTTTAAAAAAGAACGCCCCAAATATTTTGATTTGTTAGACCGAGGGATGCTAGAAGAGTATGAATACGATCCTAGCACCTTCAAAGGCACATTACGTAGAGAGTGCCCCATTATCCGAAGATGCCTAAAATCTCCAGCCAAGGTAATGGATAAGTACCGCGCCAGATTCAATGGGACTACTAGCGATCGCATGCTCGAAGTAGTGATTAATATCTCTGAATTTGGCACGCGTTTTATGAAATCATTTGATATTGGCAAGAGAATTCAAATCCAATTTCCACAAGATTTGCGTGTTTCCGAGTTAGATTCGGACCCTTATACAGCGTATGGAATGCTTGGTGGTGGTATCCGCTCTCACTTTCTGTACAACCTGTACCCAGAGGCATTTCCAAATCGCAGTCAAAATGCAATTTGGGCATACTACTTTTTGACAGGCCGAAAAACATTTGATTTTGAAGATGACTCAGAATTCCTGATGATTAACCTGGATGGTTCTGGCACTCAGCAAAATTATTTTTACTCCTATGATTTGTTTACCTTTTATGCCACCAAACTGTATATTCTTCTAAAAGCTTCTTGCCAAGGCATTGGATACTCCTTTGACGAATCCTACCGATATGTATACCTAAATACTTACCTTAGCCTGGTTGCTAATCTCCATCAAGAAGATATAACCTGTCTGAAACCACAATATGAAGAATATGACTATTGATAATATTTTCCAGAAATACTTTGCTGATGTCGGTGATGGTGTACGCGACGAACAGCGTGTTGTAATCCAATCTTTGCTGTCCGGTCATAACACACTGTCGATTATGCCTACTGGTGGGGGAAAATCGCTTATCTATTGGATTGCTGGCTTAGGTCTTGGCGGAACAACCCTTGCGCTTTTTCCACTAACAGCCCTAATGGATGAACAGGCGCAAAAACTAGAAGCACATGGCCTGGATGTTCTCAACTTACATAGTGGAATTTCAACAACGCAACAACAGAAGAGACTTATGGCTTTGCGCAGCGGAAAGATGCCCGATTTCATTTTTGCATCCCCAGAGCGAATTGGTAATGATGGTTTTCTTGAATATATCCTGACAGAGAAGCGGGACGCAATCAAGCTGGTTGTAATCGACGAAATCCACTGTATTTCTCAGTGGGGGCATGATTTTCGTCCCTTCTATCTGGAAATACCACCATTCTTGGATAGCGTTTTTGGAAACCAAGTTAGCTGGCCTGCAATACTAGGGTTGACCGCTACATTGAATCAAAAGGATACTCAAGAGGTCTGTCAGGATTTTCATATCAAATCTGATCATGTCTTCAAAAGTCAATATTTGCTTCGCTACCCAATCGACTTTCAAATTGCAAAAGTAGACGACGAGATAGAGAAAGATAAACTTTTTTGGCAGTTCCTTGAATCACACCGGGGTGAGAAAGTTCTGGTTTATGTCGAAAATCGACGCAGTGGAGATCGGTCAACAGAAGGAATGGCTGCAAAGGCTCTAGAGCTGGGATACAAAGCAGCCTATTTCCATGGGAGTATGACAAGCAAACAAAAAACGGAAGTGATCGAGAGATATAAGAGCAATGATCTTCTCTTGGTTTTTGCTACTAGCGCTTTTGGAATGGGAATCGATATACCTGATATAAGAGGTGTAGTCCATTACCGCCCCCCTGAATCCATAGAGCAATTTTACCAACAGGTTGGCCGTGTTGGTCGCGACAGTTTGCCCGCCTGGGCAATGTGTTACTACTCTAACAAGAATTTCAATTTCCGAAAAACTTATTTTATTGACAGTTCTTTCCCCACCGAAGAAGAGATTCAAGAAACTTTTAGACACCTAATTTCTGGCCGTGACAAAATACAAACCTTCAATTATTTCTCAGAAGAGTCCATGCAAACGGCCTATCATTATCTTCTCCGTAGTGACGCGGCTCGTGTTCTCGGAAAAGGTATTGGAAAGATAGATATCTTTGAAAAAGCACCAGGGGTTGAGATTTCCAAGTTTGACCAATATAAAGAGGCCACCCGTACAGGCGGTGTAATCTTGACTGCAAAAAAAGTTGACGAGCCTATTCTGCAAGTAGTTAGGAATATCTATCAATGGTGGGCTGAAGGGAAAATTCGAACCAATCGTTCACCCCAAAAATGTCTGATTGTTGAACAGGTAACAGATCAACTATCTCAGGATAAACTAGACAAAATCTTGGCAGATGTAGAAGAAAAACGTGCTTACCGATATTGCTTATTGGATCAATTGGCAGAGTTACTCGATGGCTTTTCAAACTCGATCACCCTGCACCAAGAAATTGGCAGGTACTTGGGTGTTGATAAATTTCAAATGGGCCGTGTCCATCAAACCGAATCAGGCGAAATGGTGCGTTCTAAATCTGAGGTAATTGTCGCCGACCAACTGACTCATCATGCTATCCCATTTGAATACGAAAAATATTTGAAAGCCGGTGGATACGGTTTTGCCCCAGATTTTACAATTCTTGTTGATGGAAAAACGTATTATTGGGAGCACTTAGGAAGGTTAGATCTGGAGCAGTATAGACAAAACTGGGTTATCAAGGAAACCTGGTATAAAAAATATTTTCCTAGCCAACTTTTAACAACGCGAGAAGGGAGCACAGTCAGTCAATCAGCAGACTCCTTGATTCATTCTTTGTTATCAGGTTCAAAAATCGAGAGCCCTGATAGTCAAGATGACGATGAGGGTGCGAAGGGGCAAGACTCCAATCAAAAATCTGAAGCAAACGATCAAAAATATCGAGTTCAGCTTTGGCCTGAGGGACGTACAGATTGGAAACATATTAAAGCGGCTTTTCAAAAGTTCAAATCCGATGGATATTTTTCAAATCTAGAAATTGATTTACAAGAAACTGAAGAAGATATGGGGGATAAGGAATTGCTTACAATGTGTCGTACCTATTCGCGTACAGAACATGTTGAACCTCTTATTTGCGTTTTTGATCGTGATGTTTCCAATACATTAAAAAATATTACTGAAGAAGGGTACGATTACAAAGATTGGGGGAAAAAAGTATATTCTGTAGCTCTTCCTGTTCCAAAATTTAGAGCAGATACACCAGAAATAAGCATTGAATTCTGTTATCAAGATGAAGCAATAAAACACATGGATGAAAATGGAAGACGTCTTTTTATTGGAACAGAGTTCAATCAACGAACTAATCTTCACGAAAGCGGTGAATTTACATGTGCTGATCGAAACAAAGCAGGCAGGTTTACTATTGTCGACGATCAGGTTTTTAGAATTCATGGTCAAAGTGAAGAAAACATTGCATTATCAAAGAATCAATTCGCAAATTATGTTGTCAACAGCCATCCAGGTTTTGACAATTTCGATGTCAGCGGTTTCTTACCTCTATTTGAGTTAATCCAAAAAATCGCTAAGCAAGCCAACAAAAAAAGCAACTGAATGGTTAATCCTTCTTACCTCGAAAAACTCATCTCCCAGATCCCGGCAGCGCAGCTCCTCGTCAGTCTGAGTTATTGTATTTAACACCTCACTTGTAGTAGCTCAGATTTTCCTTTACCTCACCCCAAACAACTCCAGCTTTTCTTTCCTGGTTTCCCAGTCGGGAAGAATGCTCTTCATCAATCGGTAAAAAGCCTTGTCGTGATTGGGGTGCATCAGATGACACAGCTCATGCACGATGACATAATCAATGCATTGGATGGGCGTTTTGACCAATTCAATATTGAAGGTGATCGTCCCGCCCGGGTCGCAGCTCCCCCAGCGGCGTTTCAGGTATTTGTAGTGGGTTTCAACGGTTGGATGATCTGATCCCAATATTTTCTCTACGTATATCCTGACTCTGGTGTCCAGAAGCAGCTGTGCATGGTCAGCATACCACTGGCGCATAAGCAATTGAATGTGATCACGGTTTTGGGTATCTGATGTTTTCGCAATGAAGAACTTGCCAATTAGCTTTACTGTCTCATCACTACCCTTCCTGATGCGCAGGCGATATTGCCGCCCCAGGTAGTAATGCGTTTCCCCACTGATGTATTCGCTTTCGGGCTGCAAGGGATGGAATTTATCAAAATAGTTGATTTGCTTGAGGATCCATTTTCCCTTATTCACCAGCCTGGCTTCAATTGCTTCAAACCCACTTCCGACAGGTGCTTTGACGACAACAGTTTTGTTTGGCTGGACAGTAATTGAAAGATTTTTCCGCTCTTCAACGATCAATTGATATTCAATCGTGGAATATCCGTATTGAAAAGCCCGCAGCATTGTGTCGGAATCATTATCAATCAACATCAGCTCTCCGCACTTTTGCGACATCAATGCACCGATCCAAAATATCATCAACGACATCAAAATCGAGTGCAAAACCCTTTTGGCCTGCATACTCAAACAGCCAATCTTCAATCTTGCCCCGCATCCGATTGATAACATCTTCATTATCAACCCACTGCACAATCCGGTTGCGCTCAATAATCTCATCAATAGCAATAGCAATCTCAGGCAGCCACTCCTTTACCAGAGCATCATCCGGGGTATCTTTCGTAAAGCTTTGTGAAACAATCCCAAAATAAGCTTTGGCAATTTCGCGCCCTTCCAACACTTCTGGAATATCATCCCCTGTGCGGTTGACCACGGAATTCATCAGTTCGGTTACACGATTCAAATACTCATTCTCCGAAATTCGTTTCTGGCGAAAATCATCAATCACCTTCTGCAGCATTTCGGAAAAACGCTGGTAGAAAACCGGGTCTTCGTCCATGCGCACCTGGATAGTGCGACTGGTGCGGTGAGCAATGGTATCAGCCTTGGCAGAACCGGATTCCAGCTTTTCAACCTCTGCCGCGAAGGCTTCGGTATCGAAAATATTCACCAGCGGCGTGATCTGTTCCGTCTCTTCCGTGCCAACATGCATATCCAGCAATTTCTGGATCTTCGGTTCATATTCTGAAAAGTCCAGTGTTTCTGCATAGCGTCGTTTAACCGCTGTACGCAACTTGGTAAAAAATTTCAAGTCATTCTTGTAACGATTTATATCTGCTGTCGGCGTTTCTTCCAGAAATTTGACGCTTGACAGCGCAATTGCAAGCCTTTTCGAATAAACCGAAAGCCGGTCATAGAATTTCTCACGCATGGCCAGATCGAAAAGAAACTGTTCATACTCCTCAATATCCTGCTTATTCTTGATTTCTTTGAAGGTGTCCCACAGGATTGTGTGCGTTTGAGAAAGCTTCTGCACCTCGGCCTGAATATCTTTCAGGATGCCTTCCAATTCCAGTGGATCAAAGTCCGGCAGACTGCTATACAGTTCCAGCGCATCATTCAGATTTGCCAGCACACCGGCATAATCGATAATATATCCATAGTCCTTGCCTTCATACAGTCGATTAACACGGGCAATGGCCTGCAGCAGCGTATGGTCCTTTAATGTTCGCGTCAGATATAGCACAGCGTTGCGAGGCGCATCAAATCCGGTGAGCAGTTTGTCTACCACAATGATAATTTCCAGATCATCGCCATTTTTGAAAGCATTGATCAGCTGTTTATTGTATTCCTTCTCGCTGCCATAACGGCTCATCATCTCTTTCCAAAATCGCTGTACAGCCTGCTGATTCTCGGAATGAATATCAGTCTCGCCTTCGCGTTCATCCGGGCCGGAGATCAACACCTCAGCATTGACAATCCCGATTTCGTTGAGACAATCCCGGAACAGCAAGGCGTGTTCTTTATCCTGGGTGACCAGTTGTGCCTTGAAGCCTGTCCCCTGCCAGTTATCACGGAAATGCGTACTGATATCCCAGGCAACCTCCCTGACCTTTTGTGCGGCCTTGTTAAGTGGATCTGTGGCGGCAAAACGATTCTTGAGATAATCCGCTTGCTTTTCACTGATCTGCCGTGTTTCTCGCTCAAACCATTTGTCCATTTCATCTTTGTTGACCACCTGGTGAACATGCCGGCCTTCGTAAAGCAGCTCAACTACAGCCTTATCTTCAACAGCTTCCGTGATCGTGTACGTATCAATCATCCCACCGAATTGTTCAACCGTATCTCTGTTCTTCTTCATCACTGGTGTTCCCGTGAAACCAATGTAACAGGCATCAGGCAGCACCTGACGCATCCGGGCATGGAAGGTGCCATACTGGGTACGGTGACCTTCATCCACCAGGACAAAAATGTTCGGGCTCTTTATCTTTGTTTTGCCACTACCCACTGCTGCTTCAAATTTGTTGATCACCGTAGAAATGATGCGTGATTTGGCAGAGGTCAATAATGCTGCCAATTCCTTGCCTGTGGCGGCCTGGGTAACCTCATAGCCAGTTTGAATAAAATTCTTCTTTAGTTGATCATCCAGGTCAATGCGATCTGTAACCAGCACAATTTTGTAATCGTCAATCTCTTTTGATAAGGCAATCGCCTTTGCCAGTATGACCATGGTTAACGACTTGCCACTCCCCTGGGTATGCCACACCACACCACCCGTCCGGGAACCATCCTGGTTCAGTGTCCTGATACGTTTCAGAATCTTGTCAACCGCAAAATACTGCTGATAGCGGGCAATCTTCTTGTCCGGCCCATCAAACAGAATATAGCGGTAGGTCAATTCCAACAAACGTTCAGGCCGGCACAAGGC
>Ga0334890_1001799_pt1 | contig 26933 bp, 21 predicted proteins | sample GraSluR1_MG_3_FD_207220 | JGI IMG/M metagenome (GOLD analysis project Ga0334890, IMG submission 207220) | Sludge microbial communities from methane-producing bioreactor in Wageningen University, Netherlands - Granular Sludge_31_08-R1 | ecosystem: Engineered > Bioreactor > Anaerobic >... | reverse complement strand
CGTTCTCATGCCCATGAAGATAGAGAAAAGGTTCATTTTCATCGGCTTCGTCAACAATCTCCCCGTCAACGGTGAGGGTAAAAAGCAGGCTGACGATGACATCGTTTTCAATCTGGGTTGGTTTTGTTTCAGACATATTGGTCTCCCTTTGCGGGTAAATTTTGCATCAGGTGATAATTATAGCATTTTCCTGTTCTGTTGGCCAAGGAAAACCAAACATGATGTAAAATCAGATAGTGTTGATATGATCTATGCACAAAACATAAATTTGAACACAAGGAGTGAAATAATGCGGTTGTATTTTATCCGGCACGCCCAGTCCGAGAATAATTTATTGTGGGAGATGAACCGTGCCAGCACCGGACGGCATGAGGATCCAGGTTTGACACCCCTGGGGCTGGAACAGGCGAAACTGCTGGGAGCTTATTTGCGGGATGCGAGGCAGGAATTCCCCCAGGATTGGGAGGCAGACGGGCGGGTGGGTTTTGAGATCACGCACCTGTATACCAGTTTGATGAGACGCGCTTTACAGACAGCTTCTGCGGTTTCGGACGCTTTGGGTCTGGAAATGATCGGCAGGAAGGATCTGCACGAGTGTGGCGGAATTTACGTGGAAAATGAAGAAACTGGCAGCCGCGATGGTCTTCCAGGGCCAACGTTAGCGGAGTTGAAAGCTGACTTCCCGGCGCTGATTTTGCCGGGCGGGGATGTGCACACGGGCTGGTGGAACCGCCCGTATGAGGAACGCGCGGAACGTTTTCCGCGGGCAAGAGGCGTGATCGAGGCGATGATCGAGAATCACGGCGGGACGGATGACACTGTGGCGGTAGTGATGCACGGAGCATTCCATAATGCGTTGATGACGGCACTGCTGGGTTTGCCGGAAGATCATATCGTTTGGATCAGTATGAATAATGCAGCCATTACCAGCATTGATATTCGGGAAGACAGTATCGGGATCAATTATGTGAACCGGACGGCGTTTCTGCCGCCTGAAATGATTAGCTAAGGTTGCATACAGGCGTATGATGCGTTGGATGCATAATCGTTGCCCCCGGTTGAAGCAAGATCGGGGCATCAATCTTCGTTAATTTTTGCGCACCTGATAGTTCCTGAGAGAGAAAACGCCTATAATTTGTTCTTAGTAATAAGAAATTCCTTTGCTGAAAGGTGAATTCCATGCGCGAAGTAGCGGTAATCGGTATTGGACAGACCCCTGTCCGGGAAGAATGGGAGAAATCACTGCGTCTGCTGGCCGGGGAAGCCGTACTGGAAGCTCTGGCGGATGGAGATATGCAGCGTGCGGATGGTATCTTTGTCGGTAATATGATCGGCGGTTCGGCCAACAACCAACAGCATCTGGGGGCATATATTGCTGACTGGGTGGGAATGCGCTATACAGAAGCAGTGCATCTGGAGACAGCATGCAGCTCGGGGGCGGCGGCTTTTCGCTCGGCGCTGATCGCAGTAGCATCCGGAGAACTGGACAGTGCGATTGCCGTGGGTGCCGAGAAGATGACAGATTCGCCTGGCAGCGAGGTGACGACTGCTTTGGCGACTGCCGCCGACGCAGACTGGGAAACCGACCAGGGACTTTCCTTTGTGGTGTTGAACGCCCTGCTGATGAAACGCTATATGTATGAGCATGGCTGGACACACAAGGATTTTGCGCCGTTCTCGATGAATGCCCACGCTAACGGGGTGCATAATCCCAATGCGCGCTTCCGTAAGGCGATCACCCTTGAAACCTATACCAAAGCGGCGTTGATCGCTGACCCGATCAACCTGATGGACGCTTCTCCGATGGGGGATGGTGCAGCAGCAGCTTTGCTGGTTCCAGCGGATGCGGTGCCGCGTAACGGGCGTTACCCGGTTATTCGTGTAGCCGCTTCCGGTGCGGCGACAGATGCTCTGGCTGTGCATGACCGCGCCGATCCGCTGTGGCTGACCGCGGCAGAGAAGTCGGCGAAAGAGGCTTACCAGCAGGCATCTCTCACCCCGAAGGACATCGATCTATTTGAGCTGCATGATGCTTTCAGCATCATGGCGTGCCTGTCTCTTGAGGCGGCAGGCTTTGCCGAGCGCGGACAAGGCCCCCGCCTGGCGGTGGAGGGGGAGATTCTTCCCGGCGGCCGCATTCCGATCGCCACCCGTGGCGGGTTGAAGGCGCGCGGGCATCCGATTGGCGCCACGGGCATGTACCAAATTGTGGAGATTGTCCAACAATTGCGCGGCGAATGCGGCGAAACCCAGGTGGAAAATGCGCGGATCGGCATGTCCCAGAATATTGGCGGCAGCGGTTCCAATATCATTACGCATATTCTCAAGGCAGGGTAAGCGCCGCATGCGGGGAGAGATATTCACCTGACACAAGACAGGAATCATTAAACTCAACATAATAGCCATTTCGCCCTATCCAGGGGTGAATTGTATCTGGTTAATCATGTAGTCAGCGCAGAAAGTGTCCCCTGCGGCGACAGATCGGTCCCCATATCCTTCGGGTACGATGAGGGGATGTTTCGCAAAGACCTGTCTCTACAAAAAGAAATTCCAGGAAATACCCCCCATAATCATTAATTCAATATACAATTAAAGCATCAATCAAAAGTAGAGCAGGAGTACTTCCATGATGGAATTCCACATATCCCGAGAATCGCGCGACCGTTATAAATTTAATCAGGAACTTTTTTCTTTCAATGGCAATGTGATCTTTGCCAATTTCCATGCTGTGCGGGTTTTTGTGCAGCAGATGAACAAGAAGAAAGACCTTGCCAATTTTCCTGAGCAGGCGGTTAAGGCGGGTCAGGTGAATGCAATGGGGTTGATTGACGAGATTCTGCATTTTGTGATGTCGCTTTACCGGCAGGAAGTGAATCCGCAGGCCATGGCAGAGGCGATGACCTGGCTGGAAGAGAAAGTCGGCCAGGAAGAACTGGCAGATACGCTGCGTGCATTTACAAAAGATTTTCCCCCGCTGAATGTGTACCTTAACGCCCTGGATGAGGCGGAATATCTGGCGGGCAGCGCCAATGATGGTACACCGAATACCCACGCCACGTTGGAAGAAATGCTGATGTTGTGGGTTGCTAATAAAAATCCGGCTTTTGCGCCCTATCTTGAATTGTTTGATGATAACCGCCTGGAAAAATTCTCTTCATATCGCAGGGTGATGCAAGAGCTTTACAAATTCTTTGAAACCCAGCCGCCTTTCGGCCCGGAACAGCAGAACTTGATTGACATGCTGCGCAGCCCGGCGATTGCGGTTCCCCATTCCCTCACCGGTCAGTTGGAATATATCCGCTCGCGCTGGTCTGGTTTGCTTGGATCTTATCTGTACCGTTTGCTCAGCAGCCTTGACTTGATTAAAGAAGAAGAAAAGATGAGCTTCACTGGCCCCGGACCGATTGCCATTCCTGTGTATGATTATCTGGCGGGGATGGAAGATGACGAGAATTTCAGCCCGGATCGAGAGTGGATGCCGCGCGTGGTGATGATCGCGAAAAATACCTTTGTGTGGCTTAGCCAGCTTTCTGACAAATATGAGCGCGAAATCAGGCGTCTCGACGAGATTCCCGATGAAGAGCTGGATTTGCTTGCCCGCGAAGGCTTCACCGGCCTGTGGCTGATTGGTCTGTGGGAGCGCAGTACGGCTTCTGCCCGAATCAAGCAGCTTTGCGGCAACCCGGAAGCGATTTCCTCGGCCTATTCGCTCTACTCTTATGATATTGCCAATGACCTGGGCGGAGAAGACGCTTACCGCAATTTGAAGAGTCGTGCCTGGCAGCGCGGCATCCGTCTGGCGAGTGACATGGTGCCTAACCACATGGCAATTGACTCCTGGTGGGTAGCCGAACATCCTGAATGGTTCCTCTCGCTGGATTACTCTCCCTTTCCTTCGTATACGTTCAATGGGCCTGATCTATCGCGCGATCCGCGGGTTGGTATTCATATTGAAGATCATTATTATGACCGTACTGACGCGGCTGTGGTATTTAAACGCGAAGATCACCAGACCTGGCGGACGACGTATGTTTATCATGGAAATGATGGCACCAGCATGCCGTGGAACGATACGGCCCAGTTGAATTATCTGAACCCGGAGGTGCGCGAGCAAGTGATCCAGACAATCCTTGATGTCGCCCGGCGCTTCCCGATCATCCGCTTTGACGCGGCGATGACCCTGGCGAAAAAGCATTACCAGCGTTTGTGGTTCCCTGAGCCGGGCAGTGGTGGTGACATTGCCTCTCGTGCTGAGCACGGGATGACGCGGGAGCAGTTTGATGCCTTGTTCCGCACTGAATTCTGGCGGGAAGTGGTTGACCGGGTTGCCCAGGAAGCGCCGGATACGTTATTGCTAGCGGAAGCGTTCTGGATGATGGAAAGTTATTTTGTGCGCACCCTGGGGATGCACCGCGTGTATAACAGTGCGTTTATGAACATCCTGCGTGATGAGGAGAATGCCAAATACCGCCTGATCCTGAAAAACACGCTGGAATACGACCCGGAAATTCTCAAACGTTTTGTCAACTTTATGAACAATCCGGACGAGCGCACGGCCATCGAACAGTTTGGGGATGGGGATAAGTATTTCGGGATTTGTACCTTGATGGCGACCCTGCCTGGCCTGCCGATGTTCGGTCACGGACAGATCGAAGGCTTTGCCGAGAAATATGGCATGGAGTATATGAAAGCCTATTGGGATGAAACTCCCCGTGCCGATCTGATCTACCGTCATGAGCGTCAAATTTTTCCCCTGCTTCACCGGCGTGCTGAATTTGCCGGGATTGAGAACTTCCGCCTGTTTGATTTTTACGCTGAGGGCGGCGGGGTGGATGAGAATGTGTATGCTTTCAGCAATGGTTTGGGGGATCGCCGCAATCTGGTGGTGTATCACAATAAATTTGCGCAAACCAGGGGCTATGTGCGTATCTCGGCGGCCTTTAACCCCAAAGACGGCAGTGGGGGTATGCAGCAAACGGATCTGGCCGGCGCGCTGGGACTGAGGTCCGACCCGAACACCTACCTGATTATGTGGGACCAGTCCACCAATCTGGAGTACCTGCGCAATACGCAGGAAATTGCCGATCACGGGCTTTTCGTGGAACTGGATGCTTATGGGTGTCATGCCTTTGTGGATGTTCGCCAGGTGCAGGACGATGAATTCTCTTCTTACCGGCGGCTGTATGACTATCTGGGCGGACGCGGTGTACCGAGCGTTCAGCAGGCTCTGGTGGAGCTGCTGTTACAGCCGGTGCTAAATCCTTTCCAGCAGATTGCGAACCATGGATATTTTCGGTATTTGCTGGATGCGCGCTGCCTCGAAAAAACTGAGAGGGTGGATGACGCATTGCTTTCCGAAGCTGAGAAAAAATATAAGGCTTTCCTTGACGGCATTCACGCTTTGACAGGTCTGGAAATGGATAGGCAAGCCTTACAGCAGCGGTTGTCTGCCACGCTGGATGTGCTGCTGTGCTGGCCGCTGATTGACCAGACGCATTATCCCCTGCCCGGCGGCAAGGTTTACCAAACGGCACTGAAAGCCTTGCAGAGTGGACTGGACGAGAATCCGGAGCGCTGGCTGGTGCTGTTCGCCTTCCTGTTCGTCCGGGATATTGGCAAGGCAGGGGAGGAGAAGGCGTATGCCGAACAAAGCTTGAGTTTCTTCCAGGAGTGGCGGCTTTCCAGCCTGTTGCAAAATTGTTATCAGGCTTTCGGTATTGCGCCGGAAAGAACTGCCGAAATGGTGAACGTTATCCAGTTGTTGATCCGTGAGCAGGGCTGGCTGGCGCAGCGCAAGAAGGAGGGGCTTTTCCAGAGCGTGACGGATTGGTTGTCGGCAGAGGAAATTCAACGTTTTCTGGGTGTGAACCGCCATAAAAGCGTGCTGTGGTACAACAAGGAATCGTTTGAAGAGTTTGTGTGGTGGATGACAGCCAGTGCTGTGCTTTCTGCTGTTGCGCAGCCGGATTTCACAGCGAGTGATTTTGTGGAGCTTGTCCTCGGCCTGAATGCGGATGTGCAGGTTTTGACGGCTGCACAGGAAGAGTCAAAGTATCAGGTGGTGCTGCTGCTGGAGGGGTTGAAAGAATAGAGGTTTGCAGCAATAAAACACTGGAATTACTGAAGGGTGTGTTCGCCACAGGTGAGCGAATGCATCCTTGTTTGAGGGAGTGATTAAAAGGACGGCATTTTGAAACGGGGCTTGATGAAATGGTGCGTTCGCTTTTGAACGCACCATTTTTGTTTTAATTGATCAATTGGTTTGTACTGATCATAAACCGTTTCTTAGTTTTCCCTGTTGGTGCTCCATTTCGACAGGCTGAGGGCTGCGGCTTTGGCGTGGTTAAGGTGCTGCATGAAGACCTCATCCGCCTGTACAGAATTGCGCCAGCTTTTTACCGGCCTCAGCCAGGCCATGGCCTGCATGGTGAGGTCAACGCCGGTTGCCAGATAGGTTAACCAGACTGCCTGGGCAGCATAGGCTACATTATTCTGCGGTTCGATACGTCCAAAATCATCAAAGAACCAGCCACAGGAAGTGAAAATTCGCTGGCGTTCATACTGCGCCGCCAGCAGGATCTGGAGGGTCTGCATTTCTCCCTGACTGAGCGGCACGCGCAGCACCGATTCAATCAACTTTTCCTCGCTTTTTACACCCGCCAACACCAGACCATAGGCATTGCGTAATTCCCAGGGATTGACGGGATATTTGCGCATGACTTTGAGATATTCCTGGTCCACAACGGCAGCAATTTGATTCAAGGCGCTGCGCAGCGGCTGTTTCCATCCGCCATTGGGGGTGCAGCCGCATTCATTCTCCCAACGGAGGACACCGTGCGAACAGCTCCATGAAGTATAAGGACGAATTGCCATCATTTCGTTTGCAGGATAGTCTTTGAGCCACAAGGCGGGGAAAGTTAAATCAATCCCCTGGGATTTCAAAGATTTTGTGGTCAGCCTTTGCAGAAATTTATCACGGAAGGATTGATGATGTCCATAAAGCTCACCATCGGTAGCAATGGTAAATAATTCTGGTTTATCTTTTTTTCTGTCAGCGTTTAACCCATATTTCGGCAGGAGGAAGTCTTTGACAAAGTGATCTGCATCGGATGTGATCGATGGATCAAAGCTGATGCGTCCACTTAAATCCTCCGTATAAAAGAAAATGGTGATCCATTTATTATCTGGCAGGGGCACGAAGTAGGGTTTGGTAACGTCAATGTTTTTTTTCAACGCCTGCCAGGGTGCCAGAATGGTGAACTGGATCGCATTCAAGGCCAGAATTTCCAGGGTCTCGATATCCACCGCGGTTTCGGGCAGCCACATGCCTGCCGGGGCGTGGCCGAAATGGGCTTTGAAGTCCATGATACCCCAACGTACCTGAGTTTCTTTGTCCTCGCGGGTGGCAAGCGGCAAAATGGTGTGATGGTAAGGCTGGGCGATGGCATTTCCCACGCCAAAGCGATCCATATTGTGTCCGTCTTGCTGGATGATCTTTTCCAGGATATCCGGGTGATGGTCATTCATCCAGCGTGTCAGGGTGGGACCGATATTAAAACTGATGCGCTCAAAATTTCCCAGGGCGGCATTGGGCCGGTAACAATGTGCCAGGATGCGCTCGTTCCAGTTTGCAAAGGGTTCAGCTCCTGGTTCACGCGGAATGAGGCCGGTAAGCGGGTCTTCGCGGGGAGGCTGGTAGAAATGTCCGTGAATGCAGACTGCTTTGTTGGTCATGAAGGTTGGTGTCCTTGAAGCTTTTTAATGCAGCAGATAATCCAATTGGTGTGTAAAGCGTTCGGGCATCAAGCCGAAAAGGCGCGGCAGGGTATCGAGCGGGCAGGTGCGGTCGGCCGAAAGATAATCCAGAGCATAGTATGACATGGCAAATTGTTTAAACACCTGGCCCAGGGTAAGGAAGGCAAAACGCAGGTAAGGTTGGGGGATTTCGACCAGGCGCCGCCGGATATGCAGTTTATCTTGCAGGATTTCGACCACCTGCCGGATGGAAAAGGTTTCCGACCCGCCGACTTCATAAATTTGGCCGATCGTGCGGTCCTCTTCCAGGGCAATCATTAGACAGGTGACCAGGTCTTCTACCCATAGGGGCTGGATGAGGCTGCTGCCGTCACCCGGCAGCGGAAAAACAAAGGGAATATGTTTTAACAAAGCAGTTAAGGGACTGGTGAACTGATCGTGCAGGCCATATACGACGGCCGAGCGAAAGATGGTGTAGTCGATCCCGCTCTGGATGAGATGGTTTTCGGCCAGTGCCTTTGCTTTCAACACTGGATAGGCTGAAGCGCGGTCAGCACCCAGGTGGCTCAAATAGAAAATGCGCGATACATTCGCTTCGGCAGCCACTTTGGATAAAATACGCGTCCCTTCCACATCTACCTGCGACAGGTCTCCACGGATACCCTGACGTTCAGCGCTGGCAAGATGAAAGATGGTATCTACGCCTTTCATGGCAGAGCGAAGACTGCGCTCGTCCAGCAGGCTGGAAACAGCGACATCCAGGGCAACGCCTTTAGGGATTTTTGGCGATCTGGGTGAGGGTTTTAAGAGTACCCGTACGGGCCTGCCAGTTGCTACCAACTGCCGCACCAACGCTTCCCCAATGAAACCTGTACCACCGGTTACAAAGATCATCATTTAAAAATTATAGCAGAAAGAAGCCCCAGATAGATGAAGTTGCAAATTCAGACATAAAACTGGGGTTGATTTTGCTCGAATGCGACTGTGCTGTGTGTCATTGATGCCCAGATGAAAAAATTTCACATATTGGCATTGAGAAGCCCGTTTATATTGAATAAATCTCCTTCCTGTACCTTTTGGCAAAGGGGGCTTTTTGAGGTCGGCGCACTGGCAGATGTTATTATCAATTATTTTCTCCAGTATGTAGTGCCTTCCCCGGCACAGTTCTTGCTACCTTTGTCGTATAACCGCGAAGATGAGGACGAATGCCGACATGGAAGCCACACAACCCTTTTTTTCAGAACAAAATACCCGAATCGGGTTCCATTATTACCCGGATACCCTGCATTACCGACAGAGTGACTTGCATGCCTGGCTGCCGCAGTTGAAAGCCTTGAATGCCTCCTGGCTTGTGCTGAAATCTGATGTTCAGCGTGCTATCCCGGAATATTTTATCAGCGGGCTGGTGCAAGCGGGCATTGAACCGATCATTCAGTTCAACCTGAATCTGGAGCGCCCTCCACAGGATGCTGATCTCACACTACTTTTCAGCGCATATAAAAAATGGGGCGCGAACGGGATCATCCTGTCGGAGCGGCCAAACATTCATACTGCCTGGCACATGGTCAACTGGACCAACAAAGACCTGGTTCAGCATTTTTTGACCCATTATTTGCCACTGGCCAAGCTGACCTTGACGCACAATTTGCTGCCGTTGATGCCCCCTTTGGAGCCGGGCGGTAATTATTGGGATACGAGTTTCCTGCGCGGCGTGCTGGAGAGCCTGGTAGAGACACGTGAAAAAGATATTCTTGATCATCTTGTCCTCACTGCTTATGCCTGGACGCATGGGCAGTCCCTTAACTGGGGAGCGGGTGGCCCGCGGGAATGGCCTGGTGCGCGCCCTTACTTTACCCGTGCCGGTCATGAAGATCATCGCGGGTTTCATGTTTTCGACTGGTATCAAACCATTTTTCAGGAAGTGCTTGGGGAAACCTGTCCGATTTTTCTTTTGCAGGCTGGTGCAGCCGGTGATCCGCTGCAGCCCCATGATACAGTCAATGAGGAACAGCACACTGATACTAATATGGCAATTCTCCGCCTGTTGATGCGAGAGAAGCTCACCACGCCTGAAGACCCCAAGACGATGCTGCGCGCGATTGATGATTCTGTGGTGTCCTGCAATTTCTGGCTGCTGGCCGCGGAGCAGGCAGATTTCTGGGCTGAAGACGCCTGGTTCTGCGAAAATCGACGGCCAAAGCCGATTGTCAAAGAAATTGAGCGGTATTTTTCTGTGTGTCAGCAGGAAGAGAATCAGGAGTCTTGTGGTTGTGGAATACAGATGGCATAGTAATTGCAACTTGTTGATCAATGCGGTCTAATACGAGGTGAAAAAATGAACAGTGCTACTAATCCATTCCTCCCAATCAAACATACGCCCATTGAAGCACACAAACCTGTGCTGAAAGTTTTTGGCCTGGGCGGCGGCGGATCAAACGCAGTCAATCGGATGATCGAACTGGGCCTGGGCGGGGTCGAGTATATTGCCGCAAATACAGACCAACAGGCGCTGGAAAATTCGCTGGCTGAGACAAGGCTTCAGATTGGCCCACGGCTGACCCGCGGCCTGGGGGCGGGCGGTAACCCGGAGATTGGTAAACTTGCTGCCGAGGAGAGCCATAAAGAGATTCGGGCAGCATTGGAGGGAGCCGATCTGGTCTTTCTAACCGCTGGAATGGGCGGCGGAACGGGGACGGGTTCGATCCCGGTTGCTGCTCGTATCGCTCAGGAAATTGGTGCGCTAACGGTGGCGGTGGTCACCACTCCTTTCTCTTTTGAAATGGGACGCCGGCAGGCTAATGCCCGTGATGGGTTGAAAGAACTGCGAAAATATTCTGATACGTTGATCACCGTTCCCAACGACAGGCTGCTGGCCGTGGCACCCAAAGACCTGCCGCTTGAGCTGGCTTTCCGCCTGGCAGATGATGTGCTGCGCCAGGGTATTCAGGGGATATCTGAACTGATTACCCAGCCTGGATTGATCAATGTGGATTTCTCCCATATTTGCAGCATGATGAAATCTGGCGGCGGGGCGCTGCTTTCCATTGGTCAGGGTCACGGTGTGAACAAGGCCAGTGATGCGATCCACCAGGCGCTTAATCACCCCATCCTTGAATCTATTCCCCTGGAAAATGCTACGGGCATCATCTGCAACTTCACCGGAGGTACAGACCTTTCCTTCCTGGAAACCTCACAGGCTTTGATGGAACTGCAAAGACAGACCAGCGATCAGGCCTGTATCATCCCCGGGATTATCAGCAATGATGAGATGAATGACCGCGTGCAGGTCATTATGGTGATTACCGGTCTGAGCGGTACCCCAGTGGCGGCCCCGATGCAGATGAAGCAGGAGCAAAAAATGGAAGCCGCTGTCCCTGAACTGCAGGAAGCGGAGCTGGTCGGGGTGGTATCCCGCGTACCGCAGCAAGTTCCCTCGGCAGCAATGGAAATGTGCGTTGACAGTAATAACCTCGATATCCCTGCATTTCTGCGCCGTCGAGTGCGCTTCGGATAAGGAGCAAAATGGATCAGCAAGCGATCGCAAAGGTCTGTGAGAAGGTGAATAAACGCTTCCCGGAAACTGTGAAGAAGAAACCGAAAGTGAAACCTTATGAAGGTGATCTTTCCCTGCTGATCTTTGATTTCAAGGCCAAAACCGCGGATGGAAAAACAATCCCTCGCACGGTTCGCGTTATCGCCAATCCAAAAGGCAAGATCATCAAGATGACAACGTCTCGTTGAACAACGGTAAAGGATATTCTTATGCTCATGAAAAAGATCCAGTATCAGCTTGAACTCTCTTTTTGGAACATTACCATTCAGGCGCTCTCGGAAAACAAACTTGCCCAGCGGGTGTATCGGGATGCTTATCACATGAGGCAGGAGCCAAAAGTATTTCAGGATTGGCTGGCGGTTGGATTAACTGGTTTGGCCGGTTTCATATCGGGAATGGGTATCTTTTTCCTGATGGCTATCGCGAAGTGATGGGCGGATAATTATGCGAATTTCTTCCCGCTGCTTCATTCTTCTTCTCGTATTGACGCTCAGCCTTCTGCCGGTGCAGCAGGTGAGTGCCAATCCGCTTTTCTATGCAGGAGAATTTTTATACGCTGTTAATATCAATCCTTTGGGACGCCACGTTTCCAATGCGCTGACCCAGGCCAGAAATCTGCATCCCGATTGGCTGATGGTCGATTTTGATTGGAATGTCTGGTTTCCTGCCCGTGACACAGCACAAAATTTTCAATCCCTGGATACGGTTATGCGGTTTGCAGAAGAGCAAGGAATTGGTGTCAGCATGCGCATCCTCAATCCGCCGGCCTGGGTACTGACTGGGGCTGGCCCCGATCCTGCCAGCACAGCTGACCTGATCCATTTTCTCGAGGAACGCTATGCGAACAGCATGAAGGCTGTGGAAGTTTTCCCGGGAGCAAACACAAAACAGGGCTGGGGGGCGGCACCTTCTCCGCAGGCGTATGTGGATTTGCTGGAAACTGTGCAGCAGAAACTGGTGCAGGAAGAGAGCCGTTTGCTGTTGGTGGCCGGGGGTTTAATTCCGGTGTCAGACCCCGATCAAATGACCCGCATCGGTGACATTGCGTTCCTGGAAGGACTGTATGCTGCCGGTTTCCACTCGGTGAACGCTATCCTCAGCCTGCAATTGCTTGATCTGGCCCCTGATATTTTTCAGGTTGCGCTGGATGTGAATGAACCGGTATTGCTGCATATTGATGCTGTCCAAACTGTAATGAACTTGAATCATGACGCCGCCGGCCCGGTGTGGGTAACTGCTGTGTCTTTTGAGAATGGGGCAGTGCAAGGCAGTGAATCCCTTCTTGACATTTGTACACTGCTGCGCTCCCGTCTTTTTGTGGGCTTGGTCAGTCCAGCGGCGTTAAACCCGGTTAACAGCGCTCCGGGGATGATGTCCCTGATGGACGAGGATGGCAGTGCAGGAACCATGCAGCAGCTCATCGCCAGCAATCGCAGCGAGACCAGCGCAGCGATTGCCATGGCTTCAAAAAATTTACAAAGTATACGCAAGGAAGAACCTATCCATGAATCGCACCCGCTTCGGTTTTTTTTCACTCGTCTTTTTGGTCTCAGCTGTTCTCGGTTTGGCAGCTGCCAGCAGCCTGTCTTCATTTCTCGATCTTCCTGACGCGTCAGGAAAGGCTGTTTCGCAATCTGCCCAGAGGAATATTGTTGTTGTCCATGTGGACGACCTGGGGGTAAAACACCCGCAGCTGGTTTCTGTCTGGTCTGTGTTTTTCGTAGCAAACGAACAGACTTACATCACGATGGCGCCTTTGTATCCCGGCACTGTACCTGATCCAGCCGCTTCCCTGCTTGCCAGTTCGTTTGATTTGAATGGACGGAAGAAGCCCGCGAAGGAATTCCTGAAAGCCTTGCAGGCATATCAGGTGGTTTGGGATGGTTATATTCTTGTGGACGATCAAGGGATGATGGGTTTACAGCAATGGCTGGGGGGGAATCATGGTAGTATCAGCCTGACCGGCCAAAGCAGCAATACTGCCGCAATGGTTTTGCAGGAAGAAAGGTTGCTGCTTGCGGGTGTTTGCTACGGATTGAACCAGGCCGGCCCCATACCAGATGAATCAGTTCAGTGGAGAGCCATCTCTGACCATTTCAAGACTGATTTGCCGATGCGGAGGGTCCTCCCGCACTGGCGGCAGATGAATCAGGCACGGTCCACGCTGGTTTGTAACGTATTTTCTGATTAGATAAAAAATCCCCGAAGATTTTCGAATCTGCGGGGATTTGGAATCCTTTTATTCTCCCCAATCCACTGTCATTTTCTTGCGACCGCGCAGGAATTTCTCCACGGCAATGCCTGCTGTGGCACCTTCAGCCGCCGAGACAATGACCTGCTTAATGTGATCTTCGAGGACATCACCGACAGCATAAACGCCCGGCACTGACGTGCTGTACTCTTTATCGGTCACAATGCCGCCTGATTTTCCGACGGAGACTTGCTCCATTAGATAATCGGTGATCGGTTTGCCGCCCTGCAGATAGACAAAGGCGCCGGTCACGGTCACTTCCTGCTCTTCACTACCTTTCACGACATAGCGAACCCCTTGCAGGGTTTCTTCGCCAAAAAATTCCTTGACTCGTGCGTTGGCATACAGTTTCACTTTGGGCTGGTTTGCCAGTTCTTCAGCGAGCTCAGCAGGCACCTTGAGTGTATCAGTGGGGGAGAAGAAATGGATCTGGCTGACAAATTTGGTCAGGAAGAGGGCTTCTTCCACGGCTTCACCGCTATTGCCTGCCACGGCGACTATCTGGTCCCGATAAAAGGCCGCGTCGCAGGTGGCGCAGTAGGAGATGCCCCGCCCGAGGAGACGTTCTTCGCCTTCCACACGCCGCCCGCGGCCCATCGCGCCGGTAGCGATGATGACCGCCCGTCCCGGGTAGACACCAGCATTGCCGTAGATGGATTTTTCTTCGCTCATCAGGTCTGCGCCGATGGCTTTGTCCTGTATGAACTTGACGCCGAATTTCTCGGCCTGGCGACGCATGTCTTCCAGCAGTTCAAGGCCCTTGATTTCGTTTTCATAACCGGGGTAATTGGCGATCTTGCTCGCCATGCCCAGCGCGCCGCTGGCGATGTCTTTGTCGACGATCAGGGTGGATAAATCTGCGCGGGCGGTGTAAATTGCTGCCGAAACGCCGGCCGGGCCGCCGCCAACGATGACGACATCATGGATTTCCTGTTGGGTTTCATTCATGGTCATTCTCCTGTTGTTCCTGCCAATCCGTTTCTTTTCTAATTATAGCGCAATTTATTAATATTTATCTATACATTATATTAATATTTAGATGGCCTGCTTAGGTGAAGAAGGAAAATCTGTGATTCAAAGACCACTAAAGTATAATAACCTTCATGAGACGGTATTGGAAAAACCTTTTATGGGGAGTTTTGGCACTGGTGTTGTGCGCCTGCGCCGCCGGGCATGAAATCGTGGGTGAGGCGGTTCAACAGCCGCCTGAGGCATTGCTGGCTGAAACGGAAGCGGCTCCTGCCGCGCTGGTTGAAACCCGTGAGGAGATGGTTCCTGTGCGGGAGTGGACGTATGTGCTGGCAGCGGCTTTCCCGGTAATTGAAGATGGCGTGCAGGCGGGATCGCTTGAGGCAGCCTGGCGGGGAGAGTGGTCGCCGGAATTTAAGGGGCATACGCTGCTGGCCGGTCCGGAGACGGCGGAGGCATTACGCAGCCTGTGGGGGGAGGAAGCGGCGCATAAGGTGCAGGTGACCGATGGTGACTTGCTGGAACTGGCCTGGCAGGACCCAACCCGGCGGGCGATCCTCCCCTTTGAGGCGCTTGAACCGCGCTGGAAGGTGCTGCGTGTGGGTGGCATTTCTCCGCTGGATGACGATTTTGATGCCGCCGCGTATGCGCTGACCATCACTTCCGACCAGCAAATCGCGGCTAGCGGGCAGGCGAAAATTGCACGAAACCGGGAAGAGGAAAAAATGACTTCGGTCGTGATGAGCGGCACAACCGCGATGGTGCGGGTGATGGCTTTCCAGATGGAAGAGAAGGGGATCCTGTACCCTGGTGAGGAAGTGGGTGATTTGCTTGCGGGGGTGGATATTCTGCATGTGAGCAATGAGGTGCCGATGTTTACGGATTGCCCGCCAGCGGTGCCCCTGCGCGAGGAGCAGCGTTTTTGCAGCGCGCCGGATTACATCGCCTTGTTTGAGGATTTGGGCGTTGATGTAGTGGAATTGACCGGCAATCATATCCTCGATTGGGGGCGGGATGCGTTTGTGGAGACACTGGGATTATATGACAAACATAATCTGCCCTATTATGGAGGCGGGCGAAACATTGAAGCAGGGCAGCAGCCGTATGTTCTAACGCATAACGGCAACCAGCTGGCTTTTATTGGCTGCAACGCAGCCGGGCCGGAAAATGTACTGGCGACAGGTGAGCGGCCCGGTGCTGCCCCCTGTGATATTGAAGCGCTGGCTGTAACGGTACGGCAGTTGCGGGAAGAGGGGTATTTGTCTATTGTAACGTTCCAGCATTTTGAACTGGAAGACTACCAGCCGGTGTCCAGGCAGCGGGTGGACATGCTGCGTATTGCCAGGGAGGGGGCGGTGGTGGTGAGCGGCAGTCAGGCGCATTATCCCCAGACGATGACTTTTGTGGATGATGCTTTTGTTCATTACGGGTTGGGGAATTTCCTGTTCGACCAGATGTATGAAGGCAACCGGCGGGGATTCCTGGACAGGCATATTTTTTACGATGGCAAATATATCAGCACGGAATTGATCACGATCATTTTGGAAGATGGTGCCCAGCCGCGGCCCATGTCCCCGGTAGAACGGCAGGCATTACTGGAAGCAGTGTTCGAGAAAAGCAACTGGAGCCAGATCGAATGAAGCGGGTGATGATGTGCTTTTTTCTGGCCGGACTGTTATTGGCGGCGTGCGGGCAGGGGGGTGTTCCGTCAGTTGCTGTGGCGGGAACAATCCCTGCGGTAGTGAGTGCACCTGCAACGGGGGTGCCGGTGGCGGTTGTCCCGCAGCGATTGCCGAAGTTGTGGATACAGCCTGACCTGCCGGCAGCGATGCGTGAGCAGGTGGTGATCCCCTCTTCGGTTGAGATGGCAGCGGTGCAAACGGACGCAGACCTGGTGCTGGATTTTTCTGGTCAAGCGGATAAAGCCGCTGCAGTGGTTTCATGGGTATATGTGCTGGCGGCGCCTTTTCCCACCGTTCGGGACGGGGTCAGCGAAAGGGAAATGAAAGCCCTTCTGGCTGGCAAGGCTGTTGGCGAACTGGGGGACGTGAAAATCCTGCTCTCTGCCGAGACGAGGATGATGCTGGAAAAATCAGGTTTTGCAGTCACGGATGATGCCGTGCAGGTCACATCACCGGATGAAATGCTGATGTCAGCCTGGCAAACGCCGGATACCTGGGGAATCCTGCCTTTTGAAGCGCTTGAACCGCGCTGGAAGGTGCTGGAAGTGGATGGCATATCACCTTTTCGTGAAGATTTTTCCACAAAAGAATATCCATTGACCGGTTCGATTTCCCTGTCAGGTGCCGCTTGGGCACTGGATGAAGCAGCGGATGAGATCACCCTGCCTGCCGGAAATTTTGACCGGGGAAAGATGACGACACTGCTGATGACGGGGGTGACGGCTTTGACGCGCTCGACGGCGGCCAGAATGGATGAGAAGGGCATACTTTACCCTGGTGAAGATATCCGCGAGTGGATGGTGTCGGCTGACCTGACCCATATCAGCAATGAGGTATCTTTTAATCCGGACTGCCCGCCTGCCAATTTTGGTAAGCGCGTGATGCACTTTTGCAGCCGCCCGGACTATATCGAGCTGCTGGATGATGTGGGGGTGGATATCATCGAGTTGAGCGGCAATCACCTGGTGGATTGGGGGGTGCCGGCGTTTGATTATTCGCTTGGTTTGTATGAGGAACGGGATTGGACGGTGTTTGCGGGCGGGAGGACCCCTGAGGCAGCCCGACAGCCAGTAATTGTGGAGCATAATGGCAACCGGCTGGCTTTTATCGGCTGTAATCCGGCCGGGCCGGAGCTGGTGTGGGCGACGGAGTATCGTTCCGGCGTAGCGGACTGCGACCTGGACTGGATGGAAGGCCAGGTGCATGAGCTGCGCGCGGCGGGCGTTTTGCCGGTGGTAACTTTCCAATATAATGAATCATACGGGATGGTGCCGGGCGTGCTGCAAAAGCATGATTTTGAACGCATGTCGGCGGCGGGGGCAGTGGTGGTCAGCGGCAGTCAGGCCCATCATCCGCAGACAATGACCTTCCTTGACGATGGATTTATCCATTTCGGCCTGGGCAACCTGTTCTTTGACCAGATGCGCATGCCGGATGGGGAGAATGTGCCTGCGGTTTTTGATGTGGAATTGCCGGTGGCGGGCACGCGGCTGGAATTTTTGGACAAGCATATTTTCTATGATGGGCGCTATATTGGCACGCAGCTGCTAACCGCCATATTGGAAGATTATGCCCGCCCACGGCCGATGACAAAGGAAGAACGCGGGATCTTCCTGACGCGCATGTTTGAAGCGAGTGAATGGGAGTTGGAATGAGCAAAAGAAAAATTTATGACATTAGTTTGCCTCTTTCGGCGTCCCTGCCGGTCTGGCCAGGAGATCCGATGCCGGTAATAGAGCGTGTAAGCAAAATAGAGGAAGGTGAGCAGGCCAACGTCAGCAGGCTGGCGATGAGCGTACATTTCGGCACGCATATTGACGCGCCTTTTCATTTTTTGAAGGATGGCAGTAAAGTTGAAGATGTACCACTGGATGTGCTGATCGGCCCGGCACAGGTGTGCGAGATACCGCTGGATTGTAATGCGATCACGGCGGAGGTGCTGCGGGATGCGGTGCTGGCCGAGGGCATCCCGCGTCTGTTGTTTAAAACGCGCAATTCGCAGCATTGGGTGAAGGGGGATACAGCATTTGACAAGGAATTTATGGCGCTTTCCGTGGACGGTGCGCACTATCTGATTGAAAAGGGTATTCGACTGGTGGGGATTGATTATTTGTCCATTGCCTCATTTTATGAACCTGTCCCGACGCATGTCGCGCTGCTGAAAAACGGGGTGGTTGTGGTGGAGAGTCTCGATCTTTCGGCTGTGCCGGCGGGAGTGTATGAGCTGATCTGCCTGCCGCTTAACATCAGTGGGGCGGAGGGTGCACCGGCGCGGGTGGTGTTGGTACGAGATGAGCTTTGAGATGTCGGTATGATTGTTTTTTTTCAATTGGATTGGAAATTTTTTCCCTGGCATGGAAATCCCTCTTCCCTTTTAGCAAGGGGTCAAAACCAGGGCGCTATCGGAGGCGTTATCCTGATTTCTGACAGGGCTGCGAATTCTATCTGCGCTGCAGGATGAATGTAACCTTTCGCAATCAGGGATCATCTATAATAACAGAAACATAAGATTAAGAGGAGAACATCATGGAATTAAATCTTTCCGGTCAATTTTTTGGGGAAAAATCTGACGAGGTTGCGCTGCAAAACGAAGTGCAGAAGATGATCGTGATTGGGGGCGGACCGGCAGGACTGTCTGCGGCTTTGTACGGGGCGCGGGCTGCCTTAGAGCCGCTGGTTTTCACCGGCCCGGACATGGGTGGACAGGCCGCTTCCACTACGACCATTGAGAATTATCCGGGCTTTCCGGAGGGGGTGGGCGGTGCCGAGATTTCTAAACTGTTCCATAAACAGGCGGAGCGATTTGGGGCAAAGTTTATGTACGACGGGGTTACCGCTGTGGATTTATCCCGGCGTCCGTTCACCGTGACTACAGAGGACGGGCTGTTTCAGACCGAGACCATGATCCTGGCAACTGGTGCATCTCCCAATCATTTGCATGTCCCCGGTGAAGATCGATTGATGAATAATGGTGTATCTTACTGCGCTACCTGTGACGGCTGGTTCTTTCAAGACAAGCATGTGGTCGTGGTGGGCGGCGGGGACAGCGCATTTGAAGAGGGGATTCTGTTGACGCATTATGCCAGTCAGGTGGATATTGTCCACCGGCGGGATGCGTTCCGTGCCGGTGCAATATTGCTGAATCGGGCTCAAAAGAATGAAAAAATTCAATTTGTGTATTCGTCGGTTGTAGAAGAGATCATTGGCGAGGAAAAAGTGGAGGCGGTGCGGCTGCGCAACGTTAAAACTGGCGAAAAAACTGTGCATCCTGCGGACGGTGTTTTTATTTTCATTGGGCATACCCCCAATACCCAGCTTTTTGCAGGGCAGGTTGAGATGGATTCGCAGGGTTACGTGGTGGTGGACAAACTGATGCAGACCAGTGTGCCAGGGGTATTTGCAGCCGGGGAAGCAGCCGACCCGCATTTCCGCCAGGTGGCTACCTCCGTCGGGATGGGTGCCGGAGCGGCTATTCAGGCGACGCGGTTTTTGGAGAGTCAAGCGATTGGGGATTAGGGATATTCGCGTAAAATGGTGAACTTCCTCAATATTGGATTTCTTAACTGATCTACCCGAACCTGAATCGGAGGTAGAAGTTTGAGGGGGACGAACAGGTTTCTAACCTGTCCCTACAAAAAACAAAAAAAGGCTGTCTCGAATTTCGAGACAGCCTTTGGGTTTCATGATTTGCGTTATGGGGCGGGGGTGGAGACGGGTGCTCCGCCGAACCAGCTAAAGACGCGTTCCTCACTGGGATCGCCATAGTTTTCCCAGCGCGGTTCGCCCTCCCTGGTGGTGCCGGCTTGACGCACCGGTACAACCCACCAGCGGATGATATGCGGTGTATTTCCGGCAGGGCGGAAGGCAGAGGGGACGATAAATTTTGTGTCGGTTACATAGCTTGTCTGTTTGCGGCCGGTGCCATCGGTTACGTCTTCCATGGTGACACCATAAGCCTCACCGTCACGCAGGGTGCCGACGGATGCCCATTGCAGGGTGATGGTGTTGTTGACGGCAGTGAAAGCTTCTCCATCTGCGGGCAGCAGCAAGTTCGGCGCCTGATAGGGCGGCGGCAAAGTGGCGGTCGGCGTGGGGCCAGGGGTCGGGTTGCGCTGGCAGAGGGGAATGGTCAGGGGTTGGCCCTGATAGACCACGTCGCCAACCAATCCATTCCATTCCTTGATGGCGGCCATGCTGACGTTAAAGCTGCCGGCGATACCGCTGAGGGTATCGTTTGCGCTCACAACATACTCGTATTTCTCGCAGGCTTCGCGGGTTGCGTCAATGCCACTGAGGGTGGAAGTGGGCAGCGGGGAAGCGGTCGGGGTGGGCTGGGGGACAAGCAATACCTGGCCGACGTACAACGTGCCGCAGTCTGCGGGCAGGTTATTTGCCAGGACGATGCTCTGGATGGACACATTGAAGATAGCGGCGATGGTGCTGCAATAATCGCCCTCACTGACCGTGTATTCCAGCGGGGGAAGCGGGGTCGGGGACGGCATCGGGGTAGATGTCGGCGCTTCGGTTGGGGTGAGAGTCAGGGTGGGGGTCAGGGTGACCGTGGGGGTTTCAGTTGGTTCGGTCACACGGCCTGTGCCTCTGAGGACGCCAAACACGATGGCTGCGCCAATGGCAAGCATGATGATGACCAGCCCGATCGCAACCGGCAGGCTGAGGGTCAGCTCCGGCATGCGGGCTTCACGCACTGCAGGTTCCGGCTTTTGTTTTTTTGTGGCAGCCGGAGCGGCTGTGGTTTCATCCTTGTCAAAGGTCTGTCCGCAGACCAGGCAGCGCGTAGCGTTCTCACTCAGGCGCGTGCCGCAGGTGGGACAAATCTTGGTATTCTTGGTAGTGGAAGAAATATTTTCTGTATTCATAGTTTTATTTTAATCTGGCAAATTATACCATAGCCACCTTTCTGTGATATGCTGAAACTATGGTTTCTTATAGCCTGTATCTTCACATTCCTTTCTGCCGCAAACGATGCAGTTATTGCGATTTTAACACATGTGCAGGATTTGAACAGCTTATTCCAGCTTATCTTTCTGCGCTTTGTGTCGAAATTAAAAAGGTTTCCGCGGCGGCGTCTTGCCGTTTGCCGGTGCATACGGTCTATTTTGGCGGGGGAACGCCATCTTTATTGACGGCGGGACAGGTGCAAGGCGTGCTGAATACGATTGTAACGCAGTTTAATTTGCAGGCTGGTGCGGAAATCACCCTGGAAGCCAACCCGGGGACAGTGTCGCTGGATCAACTGCGGGGTTTGCGCGCTGCCGGGGTGAACCGGCTGAATTTTGGAATGCAGTCTGCGCACGTAGATGAGCTGGCCCTGCTGGAAAGACTGCATGACCATGTGGGGGTGATCGAGGCGGTGAAATGGGCGCGGCAGGCAGGTTTTGACAACCTCAGCCTGGATTTGATTTATGGGCTGCCGGACCAAGCCCTTGCGCGCTGGCAATTTTCGCTGGAGATGGCGATACGACTGGCACCGGAACACCTTTCGCTGTATTCATTGACGTTGGAAGAAGGCACGCAGCTGCACCGCTGGGCCAGCCGCGGGTTGGTCAACTGGCCGGATGATGACCTGATGGCGGATATGTATCTGTGGGCGATGGAACGGTTGGAAGTAGCGGGGTACCACCAATATGAGATTGCCAATTTTGCGCGGACATCGTCCAGTAGAGAATTGCTGGCGTCACGGCACAACCTGCAATACTGGCGCAACCAGCCGTATCTGGGGTTTGGGACAGGGGCGCATGGGTTTGCCGAAAAACTGCGTGTAGCCAATGAATATGGTTTGCAGCGTTATATCGAATTGTGCCAGTCAAAGCCGGCAGCCCAATTCCCGGTGGGGCCAGCGGCAGGGGACGTGATCGCGATTGACCGGATGAGCGAGATGCAGGAGACGATGATGGTCGGGCTGCGGCTGACAGATGAGGGTGTATCCCGGCAGAGGTTCAAGCTGCGGTTTGGGGTGGACATGCTGGCTGTATTTGGCAGAGAGATTGCCGAGCTGCTTGGATTGGGTCTGGTGGAATGGGCGCAGGATGGCGGAGAGCGGCTGCGCCTGACAAAGCGCGGGCGTCCGCTGGGAAATCAGGCATTCTTGCGGTTTGTGTAGAGAGGGAAAGTTGCCTTCGACAAGCTCAGGCAACTTGACGTGTTGCGCTGTTCCCGCTTCGCCTTCGACAAGCTCAGGCTACGCTAAAAATGTTTCTTCGAAATGGCAGTTGCTGTGGGGGATTAATAGACAGTGACACGGGTGCCGTAGCCGATGGTTTCCCATTTTTCAGGGTTTTCGATGGGGGTGGTCCAGCGGAAAAGCCATTTGGCATCTTCTGTGAGCATGTTCACACAGCCGTGGCTCATGGGCTGACCCCAGTTGCGGTGCCAGTACGTTCCGTGAAAAGCGACACCGTGTTCGGTAAAGAAACTGGTCCAGGGAACGCCGGGCAATTCGTATGCATAAATATCAGAGGTTAAATTACCATCTCCCATGTGAGCAGAAGGTTTTTTTGAGAAAATGTTAAAATCGCCGGTCGGGGTTTTGGTGGATATTTGTCCTGGCAGGGTTGTGCGATTTAAACCAGTGGAAACGCTGGCATGGAGGACAACTTCGTCATTTTCGTAACAGGTCACGGTCTGGTCAGCAAGGGAGACTTCGATGCGTTTGTGTGCCATGGGCACATCGGGGGAAATGGGCGTATATTCCTCGGGCATGATCGGGCGCAGATGCCGGGCGGGCACGTGATAGTCGATATCGAGCAGTTCGTCGATTAGTTTGTACCAGGGCGTGCCATCGGGGCCTTCTTCAACGCCAACGATCCAGTGGGTTGATTCGTAATACAGGCGGTAAACAGGGTCCCATTTGTCGTAAGCGGATAAATAGCGCATGGTCTGGGTGAAGGGCACCGTTACCTCGGCCAATTGACCATTTTCGGGGATGTCATAGAGGACAGGGTTGATGCGGGTCTTGACCAGCTGCAGGTGAGCCGTGTGGGCATACCCGCGCCATACGCGAAACCAGCGGGGATTGATTGCCTCATGTTCTGAAACGACCTCATCATAGACGTTGAGCAGGTCATCACGGTATCGCGTGTAGAGAATCTTGCTTTCATCATTGGGTTCCGCATAGATGCTGACGGATTCAGATGCAATGCGAGCAACCAGGCCCGTATCGGTGGTAAGGCTGTCGTTAAAAGGGGGGCCAAAAGCCAGACTGCCCAGTCCAAGGGCAGACAGCTTGAGAAAATCGCGGCGGGAAAGGTTTTTCATCATGGGGTGATTATACCAGTTTTCGATAAATTGGACAATATTTGGGGGATTGGTTGATCGTTGCTGGTTTCCATGAAAAACGGCGCTTATTCTTTATCTTCTGGCGGGTTGTCTGCTTCCTCGCCGAGGCGGAGTTTCTTGCCAACGAAATAGATGATCACCAGGCCGGGGATGAGGGTGAGGAAAAAGCTGACGGTGATATGGAGATTGAATTGGGTTGCGAGGATTTTCATCAGTTCGGACATGCCAAAACCGAAAAAAATGACCAGGGCAGCGAGGAGGATGTTTTTATAGCGATTGGGCATAGGGTGGCTCCATGGGGGTTAAGTTTGTGGGGTGATTATATCAAGGAGGGGAAAAGTTAATTTTGTGCAAAGCCGCGAAGGCGCAAAGAAAAGCCTGATTTCTGTTGAATGTGGAATTGTTGGCTTTGCTGGCGGCGGACAGGTTAGAAACCTGTCCCTACAAAAAATGATGCGGGCAGGGCAGACATAGTCCAGCAATGCATTGGATACTATCTATGCCCGCATGGGTAAGCGTGCCCCCACAGCAGGATTATGGTGCTTTGGCGAAGAGGCATTTCAGGTAGGCGCCTTCCGGGTAGCTGATGGGATGATCGAGGGCATGGCCGGTGCGTTCTATCTCCTGGAGGGAGCGGCCGATCTCGCGGGCGGTGTGGTGGATGGTATCGAAAAATGTCCCGGTGTCGACGCGGCTGGAGCAGGAGGCCTGTACCAGAATGCCTCCGGGACGAAGCACACCCAGCCCCATCTGGGTCAACCGCCGGTAGGCGGAGACTGCGGCGGCGATTTGGGTTTGGTTTTGGGCAAACATGGGGGGATCAATGATGACCAGATCAAACAATTTGCGATCTGTTTTCATCTGGCTCATGACGATAAAAGCATCCTCGGCAATGATTTGGTGATCGGCGGCGGCGACCAGGGGGTGCTGGCGATTGTGGTTCATGTTGCGCACGGCGGCTTCACAGGCGGGCTTGCTCAGGTCAACACTGACCACCTGGCTGGCCCCGCCGCGGGCAGCGTAGACGGAGAAACCGCCGGTGTAGGCAAACACATTCAGCACGGATTTGCCAGCGGAGAGGGTTTCCACGCGGGCGCGGTTCTTGCGCTGGTCCAGGAAGAAGCCGGTTTTTTGCCCCTGGATGGGGTCAGATTCAAAGAACAGTCCGTTTTCCTGAAAGAGGATGGGGCCATCCAGTTCCGGGCCGATGAGGATGAGGCCATCGGATAATCCAAACAGCAGGTCGGGCTGATCCTGCAGGGAGCGGCTGAGGCGCAGGATGAGCCGTTCTGCCGGGTGTACCCTGGACAATGCAGTGCAAACCGCGGCAAGGTGGGGAACCCAGGCGGGGGTGTAGAGCTTCATCACCAGGGTGTCAGCGTAGCGGTCGATGACCAGGCCAGGGAGGCCGTCGTTTTCACCGTGTACCAGCCGGTAGCCGGTGGTGCGGCGTTCCGAGGGCTTATTGGCCAGCGGAGCGCGAAGCTGAACCGCTTTTTCGAGCTGCCCGGCAAACCACGCGGTGTTGATCTGCGCTGATTTCCTGTTCTGGAGCACACGCACGCGGATCATGGAAGTCGGGTCGTAGAGGCCGACGGCCAGGAAGTTACGCTTGCTGTCGAAGATGACGGCCAGATCACCGGGCGCGCCGTCGCGGCTCTGGTGGGTGATGGCGCTTTCATAGCACCAGGGGTGTCCCTTGCGCAAGGCGCGTTCGGCAGCGGGTTTGACCCGCATGGCGATGTTGCTTTCGGCAGGGGCGGGAAGATTGGATAAGACGGGGTTGAAAGTCAAAGAAAAACTCCTGAATATGGTTTCATGTATTATCGCATGGTTTGGGCGGTTTATGTTGGGTTGGGCTACGTTGTTAACTGGCATTGCGGTTTGGTGCGCGTGTATAATGCATTTATTACAGGTTCAATCTGTGCATTCATAAGCGGGGCAAAACTCCATGTTTGCCAATTTTATTTTGTTCTTTGCAAGGAGAGGAAATGATGAAACGGATCGTGAAGGGCGGCGCCCTTGTGTGTGTGGTGTTTTTTCTGCTGGCATGCAGCCTGACCCGGACGCTTTCTGGCGAATCAGAAGCGGACAATCCCGCGACAGAAGATTTTGCGACACAACCGATTGAACCGGAAATTGCGCAGCCTGCGCCAACAGCGGAACCGGTCCAAATCCCGTCTGTGCACCGGATTGTATATGAGAAAGCGGGGAATATCTGGGCGGTTGATCCAGACACCAGTGAATTCATGCAAATCACATTTGATGGCAGCGCGGACAACGCTGATATGGGATCAGTGAGATACTTCCGCCCGTTGGTCTCGCCGGACGGGGCGTATGTGGCCTTCAGTACAGCGACCAAATTTCATATTTATTCTTTAGCGAGCATGGAGATGGATGAAATTGAAAAAGCATCTTCTCCTGATATTCTGGCTGACGTGATCCTGGATTGGGACGCAGATAATTTGCTGTATTACACGCGCACGAATGGAGGATGCGACCTCAGTGCCTCCCCGATACGGGGGCCGGACAGCGTGGACGTCATGCGGTATGACCCGGTGACGAAAATCTCGGAAAAGGTGGCTGAACTGCCGAAAATCGATGATGCACCGTTTGCTTACAGCATTGGCAAGACGATCACGCCTTCGGGCAGGTTCATCACAGCTTATAATGCAGTTTGCTCGGCTGGTTACGGCAGCACCTTTTTGTATGATGTGCAAACCCGGACGTATGTGCGTAACGATTATCCCGATGCGGTGCTATCCAATGATGACAGCACGCTTGCCTATATCGATGCGAGTAACCTGGAAATGGCTGGTTCGACGATCATTGTGGGTATGGATCGGGAATCGCAAAACAGGGAGACATTGTATACCCCTTTGATGTCCGGATTCGTGATGATGGATGTGGCCTGGTCACCGGATGATGCTTACCTTGCGTTCACGGAGGCGGATGTGCTGGATCCTGACCAGATATGGGGCATGGGGGAATATTTCAACCCGGATGCGCTGGGCGACCCGTATCTGGTGCTGGCGGCCAATGACCAGAGCGGTCAACAGCCAGAGACGCACTTCATCCCGGAAAGCAGGCATATTTTTGGGAGCTGGTCGCCGGACGGCAGGGCGGTGGTGTACGTGCAGTGGGACGAGGGGGGCGACCGGTATGGCGCGGGAAGTTTGATGGTGTATGACCTGGATACCCGAGCTGCGGCGGTGCTTGATCATGGAGACAAGGTCAGGAATCCGGATTGGTAACGCTTCTTGCTGGTGTAAATTTTATTGGGCAGGTTTGTTAATGGGTGAAGTGCGCCAACAACGGTGTTGCTGTTCATGTGGGCGAAAATGGTGCGGTCGGATGAAATGCCCGAAAGGGTAACGCACGACCATACCTTACAACAATTGTCAGCAATCTCATGAAAACAACAAAA
>Ga0334890_1001795_pt1 | contig 26968 bp, 17 predicted proteins | sample GraSluR1_MG_3_FD_207220 | JGI IMG/M metagenome (GOLD analysis project Ga0334890, IMG submission 207220) | Sludge microbial communities from methane-producing bioreactor in Wageningen University, Netherlands - Granular Sludge_31_08-R1 | ecosystem: Engineered > Bioreactor > Anaerobic >... | reverse complement strand
CATCCGGCCCGGATCGTGCTGGGGTTTGTGGATCGAAGCTCGACCCGGCTGGATCAGGCGGTCATGGCGCTGCGGGAGGCGGCCGGCGCGGGGACCCGCGTCGTGCTCTGCTGCCCGCCGGAGTTTGAGCCGCGCACGCGGCAACTCCTGCGCGCCGGTGCGGACGACTATATTCTGTATCCGGTGATGCCGCACGACCTGGATCGTGCGGTGGGCGTGCGGTCGGAGGCGGACTGGTCCTCCGCCGGGGCGTCCCTCACGCCGGCGGCGAGCATGGAGGAGCTTCAACAATTGGGCGAATTGCTGGCCCACCTGGAAGCCGGCCCGTCGCACGTGCTCGTGCGAGTGGCCGACCTTGTGCGGCTGGCCCTGGGCTCGCAGAACGTCTGCGTGACGCTTGACGGCTTGACGGAGCCGGTCGGCGCCGACCCGGGCAAGCTGGTGCTGGTCGAGTCGATCGAGGCCGGTGGGCGGCCGCGCGGCCGGGTGGGGCTCGGGCCGCGGCCGGGTCAGCCATACACGAACGCCGACGCCCAGAAGCTCCGTCACTATGCCACGCTGATCGGGCACGTGGTGGAGGCGGCCTCGCGGCATCGCAACTGGCGAACGCTCGCCCTGACGGACGAGGTCACCGGCCTGCCGAACCGTCGGTACCTGCTGCGGTTTCTCGACGAGATGATCCAGCGGGCCAGGGCGGAGCAGTCGCGGGTCACCCTGCTCATCTTCGACATTGACGATTTCAAATCCTACAACGACCGCCACGGCCACGAGGTGGGCGACGAGGTGCTCCGTCTGACGGGCAGCCTGTTCCGCCGGCACACGCGGGAGCACGACCTGGTGGCCCGCTACGGCGGGGACGAGTTTGCCGTGGTGTTCTGGGATGCCGAGCAGCCGCGAGTGACGGGCAGCCGGCACCCCACCGACGCCCTGGCGGTGCTTCAGCGCTGCACGGATGCGCTGGCCGCCCAGGAATTTCCCATGCTGGGTCCGAAGTCCCGCGACCGTCTCACCGTCAGCGGCGGCCTGGCCACGTTCCCGTGGCACGCCGACAGCGCGGACGAACTCATTCGCCGGGCCGACGAAGCCCTTCTCACCGCCAAGCGAGCCGGCAAGAACCGCATCTTCCTGATCGGGCAGGACGAGCCTGCGTAGGTCCGGCCGAAAGAAGCAGAAACGCAAGGGCAGCGATTGAGGGATCCCGGGGTCCCTGGTCCTGCGGCATACGGAATAGCGGCCTGGTGACAAGTCTCTGCCGTCGGAAGGATTTCATCTCTATCTTCTTCGGCGGTCAGGAGATTTCAGCTTCCTGAATGCGTGACGTCGTTTTCGCTCCATTCCTCGTTCCGCGCTTGTTTTACCGCCGGATTCGCCCATGGTGGGTTCCGTGAAAGATGCACCCGTGAGGTCAGGTGAGGAGACCCATGACGTTCCATATCATTGGCACAAAGGAAGGATGTCCAAATGGGTCAGATGTCCAACTGTGTCAGGATGATTTTCTTGCAGGATGTCCAACTGTGTCAGGATGATTTTCTTGCAGTCTTGCGAGGCGAGTCGAAGGGAGCCTCACATTCCGGCTGTTCCGACCGCCGACCTCCCCTTAATGCGGCACCCGGAACGTCTGCGATTGCATCACAAACAAACTCCTGACACGTTGTCTTGTTCTGGATGAGAATCCCAGAGATCCTATGTACAGCTACGGCGAAGGCCATATAATACCCGTTGATTGCCTGTCGTTCCGGCGCGTGCCGGTTGGTTTTTCATGGCGCATTCATTTCGCAAAGGAGAGAAACGATGGAGTTCTGGATTATTCTACTGGCGGTTCTGGGACTGCTCTTCGGCGGGGGCATGGTCCTGTGACAGCGGGTCGGCTTCCTGGAAACTCTGACCTGCGAGGAGTCTGACTTGCGCATGGGCGCATGGAGCGGTCTGTCGGAGAGACGGGCCGCTCCCTTTTTGCCGTCGTCCCGATCCGGGGGCCGAAGTCGCCGGAGTTCCGGGCTTGGATTGCGTGGGTGAGTGCAGCCTATGCGTTTGCAGAACGTGCAAAACGGGGTCGCGCCGCGCAACCTGAGGAAAATGCGAATGTGCTGAAGCACTGAGACCCTTCGATGAGACCCTGTGGACCAAGCCCACCCAGGGAGAGCCTGGCCCCGACGTACGTCGGGAAAGCGAGTGTTGCGTGGCGTCGGGGTAACCCGAGTTGGGAAGCGCAGACAGCGAGCCTGGAAGCCATGGGATCGAGCGTCGTAAGTCCCTCGCGGAGAACTTCAGCGTTCTTGTACTGGGGGCCATGTCGCCGCGGCGCGATGGCGAGCCGTTGGTGGTTCCGCCGGAGTCGCCGGAGCATGTGCAAACAGGTCATGGCGGTCTCGCAGGAACCGGGGAGGTCCTGACAGTTCCGCGGAAGAAAGCGGCATATGCAGGGGAGGCCGATGTCCAAAAAATGTCTTCTTGCCGTCTGACGCGGAGTGTCGAAGCCTGCCCCACGTTCGATCCGTCCGGGCCGACCCCGACCTTCGCTAAATGGGGTACCCGGAACGTCTGCGATTACATCACAGAATTCATCCTGACACGTTATCTCGTCCCATCCTGACACGTTATCTCGTCCTGGCCAGGTTCCACTGGCACGCCGACCGTGCGGACGAGCTCATTCGCTGGGCGGACGGGGCCTTTCTTGCCGCCAAGCGCGCGGGCAAGAACCGCATCTTTCTGATCGGGCAGGACGAGCCCGCGTAAGGCCAACTCCGGGTTCTTTTGTTCGTTACCTATTGTGAGGCAGAGGGTTACGGCACGCAGCCCGAGGGGACGGGGAGGCGGAACGTCGCGGCCACCCATTTCCGTGACGTCGAAGCCGCGACCACCGACCCTGTCGGATCGGCGGTCCCCTTGACGCAACGGGCGGCTTTCCCGATACTGCAAGGCTCGTTTGACCCGCAGGAAGTCAGTTCCGCGGCCCGTGACGGGCCCCGGACCGGGAGAGGTTTGCCGTGTACGCGATCATTGAGGACGGTGCCCATCAGTACAAGGTGCAGGAAGGCGACACGCTGGAGGTTCATCTCCACGAGTTGGCCGAGGGCCAGCAGATGCTGGAGTTCGGGAACGTCCTGCTGATCAGCGACGGGCAGAACACCCGGATCGGCCAGCCGTACATCCCGGGGGCCAAGGTCACCGCCTCCATCGCCGGCGAGGTCAAGGGCGAGAAGCTCGACATCATCAAATTCCGCCGGCGCAAGAACTACCGCCGCAAGACCGGCCACCGCCAGCGTTACCTCCGCGTCCACATCGACAAGATCACCGCGTAGCGCAGGAACGGGGGATCTGCGGACTGAAAGTTGAGAGGAGCGTCCGCGCGCCGCGATGGCCTCCGTGATTGCGGGCCTATTGCGCGAGAGGCGTGTTCTTCCGTCATGCTCGCGTTGGCCCGCGCAGATCAGTCCGGCCGCTGCGCCAGAGGTGGAGGGCCGTGCAGACGGCGATGAACGCCAGGTCGACGCCGCCGACCCACATGGCGAGGGTCACGATGGTCTCGGCGGTCCCGAAGCCGTACGAGTGCAGCCCGGTGCCCAAAACGTAGTTCACCCCGACGTACGTCATGCCGATCAGCCAGGCGCCCAGGATGCTTTTGACGGCGGTGGTCAACGGGTCGCCCCGGCCGATCACGAAGATAAACAGGCCCACAGCCGCAAGAAACATCACGACCCACTGCCACGGGGCCATCGGGGCGAAAAGCGTAATCAGCTTGAGGAACATGGCGCCCACCAGCAGCACACACCCGATCTTGAGCCAGGCGGGCATCCGGTCGCGGTCGGCCCGGACGTGCAGAATGGCCAGATAAGCGACGTACGCGATGAGCGACCACACCTCCTTCGGGTCCCAGCCCCAGTAGCGGCCCCAGGCATACGCCCCCCACATGCTGCCCGTGGTGATTCCGGCAAACAGCAGCAGCGCGCCGATATTCAGGAACCAGTAGTGCAACTGGTCGACGGATTGGATCCGCTTTCGGTGCCGCGGTGCGGCTGCCAGCACAATCAACTGGATATGCGCGATGACGAACGCATCAAACAGCACCGAGTACGACACCATGATGATGGGCACGTGAATGGCCATCCAGGCCGTGTCCAGCAGGGCCGGCATCACGGGACGGATGGTCCAGTCCAGCCCGACGAAGTTCACCAGGGCCAGCGCGCCCGTCGCCACCAGGGCGGACTTGAACGACACGATCGGCTGCCGAAGGACCAGAATGGCGATCAGGTCAAACGCCCCCACGCCCCAGGCCAGAAACAGCATCGATTCGTACATGTTGGCGGCCGGAATGCGCCCGGCCAAATGCCAGCGCGCGCCGATGCCCCACGTGACGAACGCGAACCCGACCAGCAGCGTCACGAAGGTAAGGACGCTGAGGACCCGCCGCGGCCGGCCCGCGCGAATAAACAGGTTCGGAATGGCCAGTACCGTGGCGACCAGCATCAGCCAGAACGCGACGTAGTACGGCCGAAGCCGGTTGAGCCGCACCTCCAGGGCAAGGTCACCGGGGTCGGGCCGAGAGGCAGCGGGCAGGCCGTCCCGCTTCTGCAGAAACGCCGCCACGGCCTGGTCAAACTGGGCGGCGTCCCCTGCGCGAAGAGCCTCGCCGACTGCGTTCCATTCGGCTTCGACTGGCCCGCCTCTCTGACGCCCGATGGGCCCGCTGCCGGCGGGTTGCCAGACGCCGTTCGGATCGCTCGGATGGGGGACCGGCCGGATGAGCTCTCCCGTGAAGGCGTCGCTCAGCAGACCGAGCCGGTTGCCGATGTCGGCGACCTTTCGATCGAGCGGGTCCATTGCCTTGCCCGACTTGCCGCGCAGCCCGCTCATCAGCTCCATGAAGCGATGGCTGCTGACCAGGTCCCGATAGGAGAAGCTCTCTCGGTCCGGCGACAGCTCGAGCAAACGGCGCAGCTCGGCGTTGTCGATGGTGAAGAGGGGAGCGTCAAACCAAGGCTCCGGGTCGAACGTCCAGGCCAGCAGCAGGGCGACAGGATCGTGCCCGCGGTAGTCCATGGCGCCAGTGACCTGCTCGACCGCATCGCGGGCCACCGTATCCAGCGGCGGCCAGCGTCCGTCCGACTGCACACCCATCGCCCGAATGGCGGACAAATCCAGCGGAGAGAAGGACGAAAGCGGATCCTGGGCCACGGTATCCGCGGCAACCAGCAGAGTTGTCGCGCCCGCCAGACCCAGAATAGTCATTCGGCGTCTCATTCCGCAGGCCGCTCCATCATCAGGGACCGACCCTTGCGATACACCGTGATCCGGGTGATCAACACCACGATCATGCCCAGGATGGCCAGCCCATACCCGGCGAAGACGATCCACATCCCCGGGTCATGCACCACGGAGAGCGTGCTGTAGGTCCCGCTGCGGTCGATTCGATAGCTGGTCTGGAACAGGTCGTACCCGCCGTAGGAAAGGGGCGCGTTCATGCTCACCCGGCCGCCCAGCATCTGCCCGGTCTGCGCGTCGCGGATGCGGACGTCACTCTCATACGAGCGCGGGGCCATGATGCCGGGGTACGTCCGGACGCGGAATTCATCCAGGGTCAATTCAAATCCGAGTGGCCGTTCCTCCGGCCCGTATTCCAGGTCATAGAAGTCCTCGCCCAGTTGCACCGTGCGACGGATGCCCCTGCCCAGGCCCAGTTCCAGACGGGCCTCACCCTGCGAAATCTCCAGCTCCAGCGCCGGCCGAGGTGGGTCACCCGGAGGAATGCGGGCCTCCAGCGCGTCGACCGTGCGGGCGTAGTCCAGCCGCTCCAGCACCGTCAGCGTGATGGAACCCCACGGCGTGGGCACCGGCCCTCCAACGACGACCGGCACCCCCGTCGGCTCACCGGCCGAGGGCGAGAACACCACGTGCATCGCCCCGTCCGGCCAAGCAAGAATGACCGCCGCAAACGCCCGGGGATCGACGGACTGTGCCGCAGCGACAACGCTCTCCTTTAGGGACGCGTCGGCCGGCAGAGGCCGCACGTCCACGCGGATCGGCTCGGCACGCGCCGGCGTGCCGTGGAACACCCAGCCGGACGTTTCGTGGTTCTCGTCTCGGATCGACACCCGCACGGCCAGGCTGGGCTGCGGATTGTCGTTGAGCATGCGACGGACAGAAACGGCGTCGGGCAGGTATCGCCGGACGCGAACGCTCATCTCCCCCAGCGTCAGCGGCGAGACTCTCGGCGCGTCCACCGGCCGGTCGGACGACAGGTTCACGGCCACGGCCTGCTTTTCGCCGGTGGCGTGGTTCCGGGCAGTCAGCACCAGACGCTGGGAATGGAAGACCGAGCGGGTCTCCCCCTCGCGCAGGGTCACGTGGCCCCGTTCCCCATACACGCCGGTCACCACCGCCCCGCCCAGGATGACCAGCACGGCCCCGTGGGTGATGACGAAACCGATCTGCCGCCGGTCGAACGGCCAGCGCACGACGAGGGCCAGCAGGGTGTTCATGGCGAGGAGGCCCAGGATGAGCTGGAACCAGGGATGCTCGTAGATGGCGAAGAGCGTGTGCTCCAGGCCGTGTCGCTGCTCGTACATCGTGGCGTACGCCATCGAGACCAGCAGCATCATGAGCAGGACGGCCGCCAGGCGTAACGATGCCAGCGGGCGAATGATCGCGTTCACCTTGCTCATGGGAGCCCGAACATCCGACCCCGGGTTACCGGACATATCGCGTGACACCCTGTCCGCCGACCGCCCCGAACCTGCACCGGTTCGCAAGCTTAGTGCATTCCGGCTCAGGGGGCCATAGGGCGGCCGGATTACCGGACGCTTCGTGACCGTCGCGGACGGGTGTTCCGCGCCGGCGCCGCCCCTGTGGAGCGCGGGCAAACCTGCTCTGCGGCCCTCGCATTAACGGAAGTGGCTCCCGTGCGCATCCGACGAATAGGAAGCTGCGCAGGGCGCTCCCTCTGCGCCGCGGATCGTACCGCCGCACGGCGGCCGGATCGGGTCGTACGCCCGCTCCGTGACGCCGTGCCCGGATCGGCCTGATGTCGACGTTTCCCCTGGCCTTCAAGATTGTCCGCAACGGTGGGGTGGAGGAGGTGCGCGTCGACGACCGCCCGGAACTGGTCCGCCTGCGGACCGAGCTGGAGCTGATCCGCCAGTGCGGCCGCGGGGCCGATCGACCGGTGGTCGACGCTCTGCAGGCGATTGCCGCCGAGACCGGCAACGGCGACGTCCGGGAACTGCTGACCATTCTGCAGGACGCAATGAACCCCCTCGTGGAATCCGCCATTGCGCGGATCGACCGCGAGTCTCCCGGCGTCTGCCGGGAGATGTCGGAGCCGGTCATCGGGTCGGAGGCGGGGAAGTTCCGCAACGACGTGGCGACGTGCATCCGGGAATCCGCGAGGCCGGACGCCGCCGCGATGGCGGACGCCTATCTGCGCCGATCGCAAGTGGCGCCGCAGGACCTTGAGTTGCCCACCGACGCGGGCGTGGCCCCCGCCGCAGGACCCGAACCGGCGAACCGGCTGACTCCTCAAGAGGAACGCAACACGATGAGCACAAACGCGTCCGATTCGCAACCGTCCGATCTCGAGGCCGTGGGCAAGGACATCGACGACGCCATCGGCTCGTCCGCCCGAGCGGCGGCCGACGACAACGTGGAGGCCGTCCTGAAGGCCGCCGTGGAGGAGGCCGACAAACTTAAGGTCAACGACACGAACGACGAGGTGGATCAATTCCTCGATGATGCGCTGGCCGAGCTCGATGGCATGGAGGAGAAGAACACGGACTCCGGCGCAAGCGTGCCGTCGCCGACGGTGCCCGTCGACGCGAACGAGGAGGCCGTGGACGTCGACGCTTTCATTGCCGCGGTGGAAGAGGCCGACCAACTGGATGTCACCGACACGAACGAAGAGGTTGCCGAGTTGTTGAGCGAAGCGCTTCAGCAGGCAGACCCCGGAGGGCCGGATCCGAAGCAACCGGACGTCAACCTGGACGCGCTGGCGGCCGCGGTGGAGCAGGCAGACCAGCAGGTTGTCCACGATGCCAATGACGAGATTCAGGGGGTGCTGAACCACGCGTTGGAGGAAGCGAGCGCTCTGCAGGCCCCGGCCGATGTCGACGGAGAGAATGCGCCGGTGGACATCGAGGCGTTTGCCGCCGCAATCGAGGAGGCAGACCAGCAGCCCGTCGGCGATCTGAACGAGGACATCGACCACTTCCTCGCCCAGGCCCTGGAGGAGGTTGACGCCGTCATTCCGCCCGAACCGGAAGCCTTACCCGTGACCGGCCCGGAACAGCTCGAGCAGATCGCTCGCGGCGAACCGCGCCCGCAGCCTGCGCAATGCACCGACGTGGCCGAGACCGTGGAAGCCGCGATCGACGAGGTGGAGTCGCACCTGGACGAAGTGGCGGCTCAGGTGCAGGCGGGGGCGAGTGACGCAATCCTCGCCGCCGCCCCGACGGCCGGCGTGGACCTGGAGGCGGAGGCCGTTCCCGAAGACGCGCTGATCGGCGTGGAAGAGGGCGTGGCCGCACTCGCGAACGACCTTGGCACTCCGCCGGCAACGGACGAATCCGCCCCGCCGCCCGTGGCGACGGATGCCGCGCCGGCGTCGCCCGCGAAGACGCCCGAAGCGCCGCCGCCGGATGCCGGCGCCGTGTCCCAGGTGCCAATGCATGACACCCCGGCGGCGCCTCCGGTGGTCCCGGAGAGCGCCCACGCGCCGGCGTCTCCCGACGCAGCCGGGCGCCCGCCCGCAGAGACCGCCGGGCCGGCGGGACCCGCGCCGCCCCCTCGCGTCGCGGAATGTGCGGCGCCGGCGTCGTCTCTCCCGTTCGCGGCACTCGCTGCCGCGGAGGAACTCTCCACGAAAACCGTTCCCGCGGCTGCCGTCGACGACATCGAGCGCGGCGTGGGACAGCTTGCCCGCTTCCTCTCCGGCGAGGTGCTGCAGCTCTGGACGCAGGCCAAACAGGCGATGCACGAGGCCCAGGCGTTCCGAAACGAGTCGCAGCGCATCCACGCGGAGGCCGGCCAAATGCTCAAGGAGGTCCGGGCCATGCAGCAGGAAGTGGCCAGGGCCCGCGAGCAGACGCAAAGCCATCGCCAGGACGCCCACAATCTTCGGGATGACATACGCAAGACGCTGGAACGCGTACGCCAGTGTGCCGACGACGCGGCGAACGCTGCAGACGAGGCCCAGACCGAAGCCCGCAACGCCGCCGCGTTCGCACAGCAGGCCCGGCCCTCTCCGCCGCCGCCGCAATGACCCTGATGCTCGGCGGCTCCGCGCCCGCACGCCGCCCGGTTCGGAGACTCTCATGCGCTCCCTCATCCGGTTTGCCGCTCTTGGCCTGCTACCGACTCTGTTGACGTCGTCCGCGCTCGCCAGTGCGCCCCTTCGGCCGCAGCGCGTCCGCCAGGCCGACCTGCCGGCCCCGCCCGATTCCGTTGTGGAACCGGCCCAACTGGCCGGTGGCGTGATGTTCACTGTGACCATCGACGACCCGGGCGGCGCGTACGCCGCCTATCACAACGACGTGCGGAATGTCATCGAGGCCGCCGCCGCGGAATGGGCGCAGCACCTGGACGGGCGGGCAACCATCGAACTGCGAGTGGGGTTTGAGTCCGGCGACTACCTCATGGCCTCCCGGGCACTGGTCGCCGTCGAGACGGGCCAGACGTTCAACGGGTACGACGTCTACCAAATCGGCCCGATCTGGGAGATTGCCGGGCGCGGCGATCCGAACGGGTTCGCGCCCGACGGAGAAATCATCGTCGCCACCGGTTCGATCGACATGATGTTCTGGGGCTACCCGGCCGATCCGCCGGCCAATCGATACGACGCGTTCGACACCGCGCTGCACGAACTGGGGCACATCCTGGGCTTCGCGTGCTCTGATGACTACTACGCCGGGCTGGCCGATTGGCTCACGTCGTACGATCAGCACGTCGTGGCGTCTGGTGCGTCGGCCGCCTTCACCGGCCCGCAGGCCGTGGAGACCTTCGGACGGGTCGTGCCACTGTCGGACGCCACGTCGCCCGGCTCGTGGCCGCACACGGACATTCAGAGCGGCCCCGGCGCGCTGATGTACCCGTTTGCCGATGCCGGTGTGCGTTTGGGGATTAGCGATCTGGAACTCGCCATCCTGGCGGACGCCGGCATGCCGATCCGCAAAGCCGGGGTGGATCCTGACATCGATGAACCGCCGGACGCAGACGGCGACGGGGTCCCCGACGACGAGGACAACTGCCCGAACGTGTACAATCCGAATCAGGCCGACGCCGACGGCGACGGCTGGGGCGACGCGTGCGACGGGTGTCCCGACGATCCGGACAAGACCGCCCCCGGCCTCTGCGGCTGCGGCACAGCCGACACGGACCGCGATGGAGACGGCACGCCCGACTGTCTGGACGGATGTCCGGACGATCCGAACAAAATCGACCCCGGCGCCTGTGGCTGCGGCACGCCCGATGCCGATCTGGACGGCGACGGCCGACCCGACTGCGACCAGCCGTTCATCACCATTGACGACGATCCGGACGACGGCGGCCCCGTGGGCCCGGCCCGGTCCGGCGGAGGCAACCGCTCCGTCGCCTGCGGGGCCGGCGTCGCTCCGACGCTGCCGATGGCCGTGAGTCTGCTTCTGACGCTGCGTTTCACTCGCCGTTCCCGCCGGCGCCGATGACGCGTTGGCCGCCCGGCGTTGACGCGTCCAGCCGGCCGGGCATCCGGGCCGCGATCCGCGAAAATCCCCGCAGAGGGGTATACAGCCATCGCAGACGCCCTATAATCGCGGCGTATTGCCTGTCGTTCCGGCGCGTACCGGGTGCTCGTTCACGGCGCATTCACTTGGACAAGGAGGCAGAAACGATGTACTGGCTGTTCCTTCTGATTGGCCTTTTTGCCTACGGCTTTGGGACCGGCGCCACATTCGCCTTCTGACGGCGGATCGGCCTGTTGCGGGTTCTGGCCCGCGAGGAGTGCGAATTGCGCATGGGCGCGTGGAGCGGCCTGTCGGAGAGACAGGCCGCTGCTTTATCTTCCGTCGTCCCGATCCGGCAGACTGGGCCCGCCGGCGTTGCAGCCTTGCATTGCGCGGGCGACTGCAACATATTCGTTCGCAGGGAGCGACCGGATCGGGGATCGCCGGCCGGTGCAGCGTATGACCCGCGTCGGAACCGTGGAGGAGGTGCAGCCATGGGAAGAATGTTGATTGGTGTCTTCGCAATGGTCTCAGTGTCAAACGGTGCGGCACCCGATCGGGCGCCGTCTGCACAGCCCCCCCAAAGTGCCGAGTCCGCGGCGCCTGCGGAACAACCGCAAATGGTGCTGCTGTACTACGGCTTTGACGCAAACGGCCCGCGAGACTGGCTGGCGGACCGGCTCCGCCATTACCTGGCCTACCACGTGGATCGGGGCACGGAGAAGCAGAGGCCGGTGGACACGTTATTTGACACCGTGCTGTGGATGTATCGCACGAGTTCGCGCGGGCGCCTGTTTGAGACCTCGGCCAGGCATGAGCCCACCTCGGAAACCGACTGGCGCGAGTGCATGGACCGGCTGTTCGCTCCGAACCTGCAACTGAACGCGCTGGAGACGGCCGCCGCCAGTCTGGAACGCGAGCTCGGCCGGCCGGTGCGAGTGAACGTCGTGCTGACGCTGCCCTACCCGGACGTGCGGATCGCGAACTGGTCCGACTCGCCGGACGGGCCGAAGTGGGATTTCCGTCGGGACGACGAGGGCCGCCGGCAGGCCGTGCGGTGGTACATCCGCGAGGCCCTGCAGCGCTGGCAAGCCGCCCGCTTCGGCCACCTGCGGCTGCTCGGCTTCTACTGGTTCAACGAGGGGCACGCCAACCTGCGCACGGCGGAGGACGTGCCGGATGAAGCACTCCGCACGGACGTCACCCTCATCCAGGACACGGCCCGCTTCATACACTCGCTGAATGTGGACGGTCGGCCGCTCACGCTCTCCTGGATTCCCTACAGCCCCTACGGCCAGGACCGGCTGCCCGTCGTGCGGGACCTGATGGCCGCTCCCGCGGAGGCGCGGGTGGATTATTTGATGATCCAACCGAACTACTTCTTCGCGCGATGGAAGAAGCAGCGGGAGGACCTGGTGAGGATCGTCCGCAACGCGGCATCCGTGGGGGCCGGCGTGGAGCTGGAGTGTGACGAGGCCCTGGTGAAGGACGAGGCCATGCGCCAGCGCTGGCTGGAGTACCTGGAAGTCGTATCGACGGAGCACCCGGGCTGGCGACAGACTCCCGTATCCTGCTACCAGGGCCTGCGCGCCGTCCACGAAATGGCCACCCGCCCGGAACTGGCCCGCTGCTACGACGCGCTGTACGAGTTTCTGAAGACGCATCGAGGTGATACCAAGAGTCCTCAGGATCGACCCTGACAAGCGAGTGCGCTGCACATGACCTCCAGAGGCCCCCACGTTGTCACCGGGGCGTTCGGGTATTCGGGGCGGTACATCGCGCGCCGGCTGCTGGATGCGGGGGAGGAGGTCCACACGCTCACCAACTCGCCGCAGCGGGCGAATCCGTTCGCCAACCGGATCGCCGCCTTCCCGCTTTGTTTCGATGACCCCGCCCGGCTCACGGAGACCCTCCGAGGCGCCGCCGTGCTGTACAACACCTACTGGGTGCGATTCAACACCCGCGAATTCCAGCACGCGGTGGCCGTGGAAAACACGGTGAAACTCTTCGAGGCGGCCAGGGCCGCCGGCGTCCGCCGCGTGGTGCACGTCAGCATCACCAACCCCTCGGAAGACTCGCCCCTGGAGTACTTCCGCGGCAAGGCCATCCTGGAACGGGCGCTCATCGAGTCCGGCCTGTCGTACGCCATCCTGCGTCCCACCGTGCTGTTTGGCCGGGAGGACATTCTGATCAACAACATCGCCTGGATGCTGCGGCGGTTTCCCCTGTTCGGCGTGTTCGGCGACGGCCGGTACCGCCTGCAGCCGATCGATGTGGACGACCTGGCTGATCTCGCCGTTCGCGAAGGGCGCGTGCGGGAGAACCGGGTCATCGACGCGATCGGCCCGGAGACGTTCACCTACCGTGAGCTGGTGGAACAGATCGGGCGGATCATCGGCAAACGGCGTCCGGTTCTTTCCGTCCCACCGACCCTGGGGCTCGCGTTCGCGCGGGTGCTGGGCCGGCTCGTCGGCGACGTCGTGATCACGCGCGAGGAGATCGCCGGTCTGATGGCCGGCCTGCTTTGTACGGATTCTCCGCCCGCCGGCTCCACCCGGCTTACCGATTGGGCCCGGGCGCACGCCGACACGCTCGGTCGTCGCTATGCCGGCGAGCTTGCACGGCGGCGCGACCGCCGCACCGCCTACGAGGCATTGTGATGTACCGTGGACGAGCCCTGCAGTTCACGTGCAAAAGCCGGCTGGAAGCCGGCTACAAGAGAGAGGGGAGAGAGACGGGATGGGGGTGGGCTGTTTTCCCCCGGCTCAAAGCCGGGGGCACTGGCTGGCCGGCTGAAGCCGGCCGCAGGTTCCGGGGACCGGCCTTTTTCGGCACTTGCGCGTTCGCTATACTGTTCCGTCTATGCGCAAGGTGTACGTTCTGGATACCAATGTTCTGCTGCACGACCCGGCGTCCCTCATGCGTTTCGAGGACAACCAGGTCATCATTCCCATCGACGTCATCCGGGAGGTGGACCGCTTCAAACACGAGCAGAGCGAACGCGGCCAGAATGCGCGCCAGGTCTCCCGCCTGCTGGACAGCCTGCGCAACGGCTCGAGCCTGGCGGAAGGCGTCCATTTGGACAACGGCATCGAGCTGCGCGTCCTCTGCGACCCGAACGACCCGCTCAGCGCCAGCAGCGAGAAGGCCGACAACCACATTCTCCGCATCGCACGGGATATCCAGCGGCAGCAACCGCAGCTTCCGGTCATCATCGTGACGAAGGACATCAACCTGCGCATCCGCGCGGATGCCATGGGCCTGCGGGCACAGGATTACGAATCGGACCGGGTCTTCCTGTCCGACCTCTACACCGGCCACACGGAACTCGAGCTGGCGGCCGCGGACGTGGAACGGCTGCGCAGCCAGAAAAGCCTTCCGCTGCCGGACGGGACGGACCTGAGCCCCAACCAATACGCTCTGGTCAGGCCCGCTGACGGCCCCAAAGGCACCGTGCTGGCCCGGCGGCTGGGCACGGAGCCGCGGCTCAAGGCGCTCGACCGCTTTGAAGAGGGCGTCTGCGGCATCCTGCCCCGCAACAAGGAGCAGTTCTACGCCCTCGACGCTCTGCTCGACGACGACGTCAAGCTGGTCACCATCATGGGCAAGGCCGGCACCGGCAAAACGCTGCTGGCCATCGCCGCCGCCCTGCACCAGGTGCTGGTGCGACGCCGGTGGCGCGGCGTCGTGGTCGCCAGGCCCACCGTGGCCGTCGGCAAGGAGATCGGGTTCCTGCCCGGCGACATCGAGAACAAGATGGCCCCGTGGATGCGGCCGATCGTCGACACCATCGAGTTCTTATTCGATACGGCCAAGGGCATCCGCCGTAAGACGGACCTGAAGGCACTGCTCAAGAGCGGCGTGATTGAGATCCAGCCCCTGTCCTACATCCGCGGCCGGAGCATCAGCAACCGCTTCATCGTGGTGGACGAGGCCCAGAACCTCTCGCCGCTGGAGGTCAAGACGGTCATCACCCGCGTGGGCTACGCATCCAAGGTGATCATGACCGGCGACCCGTACCAGATCGACAACCCCTACGTCGATTCCGCCAGCAACGGCTTCAACGCCCTGGTGGAGCGATTCCGCCCGCAGCCCATCGCCGCCCACGTGGAGCTTCGCAAGGGCGAACGCAGCGAACTGGCCGAACTAGCGGCGAATCTGCTCTGATCTCCCCCTTATGGCGCGCCGGGCGCGTCGGCAACGCAGGGGAGCCCGATGGCGGGAGGGGGGATCGACCCAACGGAAGCGGGGGTCGGATCGTCTTCGGACGATCCGACCCCCTTGTTCCACTTCGCGTCGATGCCATGCGGACGCGTCGCCTACGACGCGACCGTCGCCGCCGCCTTCACAATGGTCTCAATCTTCTGCATCGCCGTCGCGATCCGCTCTGGCGCGCAGCACTTCACCGGCTTGTCCTTGCAGGCTTCCGAGGAGACGCAGCCGCCCTTCGCCGAGGCGGTCTGGGCCTGGCCGGCACAGCTCGGCGCGCAGCCCGGCTTGCCTTCCGCGGACGCCGTCTGGGCCTTGCCGCACGTAGACGCGCAGCCGCCGTCGGCCTTCTTCGCGGCACACGACGCCGGGCAGCCGGCCTTGCCTTCGCTCGAGGCGGTCTGGGCCTGGCCAGCACAGCCCGGTGCACAGCCTGGCTTGCCCTCCGCGGACGCGGTCTGGGCCTTGCCGCACGTGGACGCGCAGCCGCCATCGGCCTTCTTCGCGGTACACGACGCCGGGCAACCGGCCTGGCCGGACTCCTTGCCTTCCGCCAACTTCGCTAGTGCCGCCGACACCACCTCGGCCGCCTTGTCCGCCTGCTCCTGCGTCTCGAAGGTGTAGCCGGCCACCGTGTACTTCAACGGCTCACCGTTCGCTGCCTTGGACGCCTGGACAGGACAAGCGAAGCAATCCTCCCCGGCGACGTAGCGGACGCTCGCCAGTTTGGCCACCTCGGTCTCCAGTCGCTCCGCCACACGGGCCGACGCGGCCTCCTCGGTCTCGAAGGTTTCCTCGCCGACCGCGTACACGATCAGGCTGCCCGTCTCCTCTGCCTTCTGCGCCGCCTGCACACCGCAATGCGTCGTGAAGTCGCCGACCTTGTAGGTCAGACTCGGAAGGCCCTTGACCAGCTTGGCCATGACGGCCTTGCCTGCGTCTTCGCAGCCAACCTTCTTCGCCCCGCACGCGGCCTTCGCTCCGCAGCCCGGGCCAGCCTGCACTGCCGACACCGCGACCGCAAACACCAACACCAGCCCGAAAACAAACAGACCCTTCCTCATGATCCATTCTCCTTACTCTTCAAGAGGTTATTCTTGCGCCGATGCGGTCCTGTCCCCCGCGGGACACGCTCCCCCGCCGCAAACACGACGGAGAAAGCCGTAAATGTTGGACTCGCCAGTCGGTCTCATGCTATTCCCTTTAACGACCCCAGACCGGAATCCCCTGCGGAACTAAGTTCTGTTGGAGGGACAAACTTGTTGCCTAAACGAGACAATGGGCGGCAAATTCGTCGTTCCCAATGGCCGTATTCCTGAATATGTGTCGTAGTTGCTACGCCGTGGATGGGCAGGCCGGTTGGCAGCCCGGATTCGGGTCGGAGTCGTCCAGCCTTCCGTGGAATCTGGCTCCTAGTCCCCGTCCAGCCCCAGCGGATCGTAACCCTCGATCGAGAAGGGGGAGGGACGCCAGATTTCGCCGTCGAAATACGGTTCGGTAATGGCTTCCCGAATGGCCTCCTCGTCCGTCTGTGACGGATCATAGGTGATCCGCACGGGCACGTGTCCCGGTCCCGGCCAAGCCTCCACGAAGATGTAACCGGGGACCTCGAACTCGTCGTCCCGCTCGACGAAATAGACGAACAGCGACGCCCGGCCCCGGCAGGTCAGGTCGTCCACTCTCAGTTCGAGGGATGCGGTCTCGGCCGGTTCGTCGCCGCGACCTTCCGCCACCGCTCGAAACGACGGCAGCGGAAAGGCGTACGCGGCCCCGACCGCGGCGGCCAGCGAGAGCAGCAGAATCCCAATGAGGGCGGCCTGCGACCACGACCCACCGAACGACTTGGGGGGTCCCCACGTCAGAGCGCCCTTCTTCTCTTGCGGGCAGACCTCGACGCAGTTCAGGCACGACAGGCACCGGGCCGCCGTCACCTGTTTGACCTCGTCCACCTTGATGCCCGTCGGGCACACCTTCGCGCACAGTCCGCAGTCAATGCATGCGTCGCCGTGTCGCTGCACGCGCGTCAGCCCGAACCGGGACAGCGGGTGCATCACCGCCGCCAGCGGGCAGAACCAGCGACAGAACGGCATCACGATGAACAGCGAAAAAAGTACGATCGACCCGGCAACGACGTACGCCCAGTAGGTGATGTCCTCCCCGTGCCGGCTGATCAGCGCATAGCACGGGTCCGCCCGGCGAAATTCCAGTTCCGACGCCGACCACGTGAAGTACAGGATGATCACCAGCACGACGTATTTCAGCAGGGCCAGCCCGCGATCCAGCTTGTACGGCACGCGAACCGGCCGGACGCCGACTCGCTTCATGCCGGCCTGCAGCCACTCCGAAATGGCGCCGATCGGGCAGGCGTACCCGCAGAACGCGCGACGGAGCAGCAGCGCCGTCAGCAGCACGGCGCCCAGCACGTAGAAGTTCGACACGCCCAGCGAGCAGAGCATGTTCCCTTCGTGGATGTAGGTGTAGATCGCCTCCACGCCGCCGAAGGGGCAGAACAACTCCGCGTTCCCCTTGACCACGAAGACAGCGATCAGGGTCAACGCCACGAAGGCGAACTGCACCAACCGTCTTTTTCGTTTCATGGAATCCAAAACCCGGGGAAACCCGGTCCGACGGCCTTCGCTCATAATGCCGGACGGGGGATGCACCTCTGGCGGGCACCATCGCCCCGTCCAACGCCAATCCGGTTTTCTCGGACTACTTCTTGTCCCCGCCCGACGCAGTGGAAGTCCCGCTGCCGCACTTGGTCCGGCTCGGGCAGCTTCCGCAGCTCGTCCCGCCGCTGCAACTGGATTCCTTGACCTTCGATTCGGTCTTGAGGGCGAGGGCGAACCCGGGGTTGTCCGTCAGCGACGCGAGGTCCTTGTCGGCGGACGCCCGGCTCTTGAACATGTCCAGCCGACTGGGTGGGATGTTCTCAAACGCCTGGACCAGCCACTTCAGGGCCGCTTCGGCATCCCCTGCCTGCGCATGAGCACAGGCCAGGTTGTAGAAGAGAGCGGGCGAGGAGTTCTCCGGCGCTTTGAAATCGGCCAGCACAGCCTTGGCTTCGTCGGTCCGCCCCTGACGAGCCACGGCGATCGCCTTCAGAAGCAGCAGATCGGGGGTCATCTGGTCCGCGGCGATTTGTGCGATGGTGGCTTCCGCCTCCGCGGTCTGCCCCATCTGCAACTGGCTCTGGGCAAGTGCGGCCGCCGAGTCGGCCGACTTCTCCCGTTCGAAGGTCTTCTGGTCGAGCGCGAGGGCTTCACTGTAGACCTCGCGCTCGTAATAGAATGCGCGAAGGGCCGAGCTCACGGCCGCCAGCCGCTCCGGGTTGGTTTCCTTCGCCACGGCCTCACGCATCTTAATGACGCGCCGCAGCACCGCGTACGCCTCGCGGCACTCGGTGTTCCCCGTGTCCGCCTTGGCGGCCTTGCCGTATGCCTCCAGCGCCCCGTCGAAGTCTGCCTTGGCCAGCAGCGTCTCCGCCTGGGCCTTGTAGTCGGCCACCTGTTCGGTGTTGTCCGCCCAGGCCAATCCAGCCACACACAGCGCGATCCCCAGGGACCAGACCACTCGACGGGTACTCATATTGCTCTCCTTGTGAATGCTCAGACTACAGAACCGCAACGCGGTGGCCCCCGGACGAGGGCGACAATCCGTACGACGGCTCCCCGGAACGCCCACCTCCCCGAGGGTCCAGCCGCGTGCTCATCCGCTTGAACGGCCACCGGCGGTCCCATCCTGCGGACAAGCTGCGAATCCATGATACCGGAAACCCCACCTGCGCGTCAGCGCCGCGGGCAGTGACGCAGAAGAACCGTTGCCACAGCTAAATCGCCGCCGGCATTCTTGCTGTATCACTGTAACCCAGTTCGGCAATCGCCCGCAAGTGATCAGGGTAGCTTTCTCCGCTCACTGTGGACCGGCTCTCCGCGTGGGGACAGACCCGTTTCCCAGCCTGACCCTGCAGGCAGTTGCGCGACCCGAATTGGCCCTGTAAGATCGGCCCGGCGCGGAATCAACGAGGGTTAGATCGTCGTTGCGCGCCGGTCGGGCGCCGCCCCGCGGCCGGCGGTCGGAAGGGACACGGGGGCGGGAGCCGCCCAGTTTGCCTGCAGAACGCGCCGGGTTGCAGATCCTGAGGGTCTAAAGCGGCGTTTTCCGGGACACAGACCCATGACCCTTTCTTTCGACTCCCATCGCCGTGCAAACATTCAGAGTCCCTACGCCCCGCGCAGACTTTCACGCCGCGATGGGCGCGATGCCTTCGTCCGACAGCCCACAGCTCGCCATCCCGGCGCGCCGGGACCCGTGGCGACCCACGGCCCACAGCCTTGCCTCGCCCTTCGTCCCTTCGTCCCTCCGTCCCTTCGTCCCTCGCGTTCCGCCTTCACCCTCATCGAGCTGCTGGTCGTGGTTTCCATCATCGCCCTGCTCGTGTCGATTCTGCTGCCGGGGCTCAAGCGGGCGCGGTGGCAGGCGCGGTCGGTCCAATGCGGGGCGAACGTGCGGCAGCTCGGCGTGGGAATGACGCTGTACCAGAACGAGTACAACGTCTTTCCTGCACACCAGTGGCGGCTGAACGACGCCGCGGACACCCGCATCCGCTGGTTCAACGCGATGGCGAACCTTCTGGACGGATACAAGGTGCAGAGCTGCCCGTCCGTGCCGAGTTGGGAGGTCGGGCGGAACAACTCCTACGGCTACAACTACAAATACCTCGGCAGCGCCCGCGAGAACGACGTGAGCCAGACCCCGCCGTGGGAGAACTTCCCCGTGCAGTGGGTCCGCTCGCCGTCGCTGACCATCGCCTTCGGCGACACGGACGGCACCGGCTGGAAGAAAGACCACGTCAACGGCGTGAACGACGTGGACATGTTCGGCAATCACGGCTACACGCTGGACCCGACCTACATCCCGACATACGCCGTTCACACCCTCAGCGGCGGGACACCCGAACCGTACGCATGGCTCAGATACCGCACGTATATCTCCACCCGCCACCTCGGCGGCTCAAACCTCTGCTTCGCGGACGGCCACGTGGAAACGCTCACCCCGCAGAAAGTCTACGTCGACAACCGCTACTGGAACGGGTACGGCCGGGAGGATGCGATTCGCGATCCGCACGTGTCCTACAAGTACCAGGACGGCGAATGGCGGTTTCCAGACGTCGTCGCGAAATAGCCCATCGGGAAACGCAGATGGAAGAACCGAGAGCGGACGCGCGGTGGTCGGCCCGCGCGCCGGGGGGCCGTACGAAAGAGGAACCGCCGCCCGGTCGCGGACGACCGGGCGGCGGTTCAAGGGATCTGGGGTGACGGCCGATGCGTTTACTGCGGGCCGGAGGTCTCCAGGACGGCCAGGAAGGCCGGCACGTCGGCCAGGTTCACCGCATTGTCGGCGTTCAGGTCGCCCGCGGCGCACGCGGCACTCACCGGATCGCTTTCGAAGCACTCCTGGAAGGCGGCGAAGTCGGCCAGGTCCACGTCGCCGTCCTCGTCCATGTCGCCGTCGCCCCCTTCCAGCAGGGCGCTGATCGTCACGTCGTCGATGTTCCAGCCGCAGTACGTCCAGCCGACATCGGTCGTGCCCATCGTCCAGCGCAGGTAAACCGTCGGCTGGTTGTCGGCCAGGGCCGAAATGTCAAATTCCTGCAGTACCCACGAGGTGTCCGCGATATCCGTATCCGGGTTCTCCCAGATGGTCGTCCAGCTCGTCCCGTTGTTGCTCACCCGGACGTACGCGTGGTCGTACGTATTGCGTTCCACGCCCAGCCAACGCCAGAACCGCAGCTTCACCGCCGCGAGCCCGGTACAATCAATGGCCGTGCTGGTCAGGTGCCTCTCCGAAAGATAGTTCGCGTAATCGCCGTTCAGGTTATATCCATACACGTTCAAGCCGGTGTGCCCGCCGGTGGGGTCCGGACCGCCGTACTGCCCGCCGCCACCCGTCGGCTGACCCCACGCCCACTGACCTTCGGTGGTCCAGCCGGGGTTGGTGTCCATGTTCCACTCGTACACGACCTGCGGAATCCCCACGGTCAGATTGACCGGCCGGGTGGTGTCCCCCACGTGGTCGGTGGTGTTCACGAAGTTCAGCGTGGCCGTGTGCGGACTTTGCGGCAGGGCGGCCGCACTGGCGTGGATGGTCACGGTGACAACTGCCGAGTCGCCCGCCGAGGGCAGAAAGCCGGACCCGTTGGCAATGGTCAGCCACGTTGCGGGCGTGGTCACGCTGTAGTGGATGCCGCCCGGCCCGAGGTTCTGGACCGTGTAGTTCATGCCGGCCGGAGTGAACGGACCCCCGCGGGGGCCTTCGGCGTCGAAGCCGGCGCCGGGCGAGACAGTCAGCCCGGTGGGCAGGGCCGGGCAGTTGAGATTGTGCGCCCCGAACCCGGCGCAGATTTCGCTGTGATGCGGCGTCCCGTTGTCGAGGTTGGCGTCGTCGTCGTCCAGCGTCAGGAAGTCGATGGCGATCTGCGGTGTGATCATCGTGCCGGTGTGCAACAGAATCGAGTTCACCGTCAGATTCGACAGGATGTCCAGGTAGTCCGTCGGCTCCGTCACCACCAGTTCGTTCCGCGTGCTCCACACGGCGCCGGAGAGCAGTTGTCCGCAGTAGTGAACGCTGGAGTCGTTGCAGGGGTACTGCATCGTGTTGTCCGCGTTCCGCAGGCCGCTGTTGCAGTCGCCGAAGAAGCCGTAACCCAGCACCGGGTCGTCCACGGGGAGCATGCTGAAGCAGTCGCTCATGCCTTCGCCGTACTGGCCCTGGCCGCTGGGGGTCTGGTCGATCACGTGGTGCCCGTACTCGTGATTCACCACGCTCTGCCAGGCGGTGTTCGGATACCCGCCGCCGGAGAGGCAGAAGTTGATGGAGCCATCGTACGAGCTCGACCAGGCGTTGCCCGGGCAATAGAGGTCCGTACGGTTGACCACGATCGGCGAGCCGGTCTCCGAAGGAATTCCGGGGAACGAGGGATTCTGGGCCAGCACCCAGTCCCGCACAGCGTTCGCCGACACGTACGCGTTCACCTGGGCCCGGACATACTCGCTGTTGTTGGCCTGGTTGTGGATGAAGTTGGCGGGCCCCGGCGGTGTGACGGACTGGCTCAGGGTCTCCTCGGCGCCCGCCCGGTTGTCCACCGTGAAGTACAGCCCGTCGACGTACGACCGTACCGTGACCGCGGAACTGCCCGCATTGGAAATGGTGAAATCGCCGTTGCCGTCGGCATACGTGCTGGCCCCGCCCTGAATGTCAACCCGCGCCCATGGATAAGGCATCAGAACCTCCGGGTTGCACTCGGCGCTTTTCGCCCCTTCGGTCGCCATGCCCAGGACGTTCCCGCCGACGTCGATGAAGCGGATCAGGTCTTCCTGATAGAGCACCTTCCCGGTTTCCGCATCGGTCACGAACCGCCACGCCTCATAGCCGGCGTCCGTCCGGTCATTCTGAGCCGTGAAGGTGAAGGCCAGACGCGGCTTCTCCTGCTTCTCCGTGCCCGCCCAGATCACCAGCTCCGGCTCCGAAGTGGTAATCGCCCCGCCCGGAACGGACGGCAGCTCACGGCCCAGCGCATCGAAACGGGCACGCGTGCCGAAGGCGGCCTCCGCCTGCTCCGTCCGAAACTCCGCCTTCGTCAGGTCTGGCCGGAAGTCGTCCAGGCCCTTCACGCCGGCCGCGGCCAGCGCCATCGGGTAGTCCGCCTCATTCCGGACCAGCAGCCGCAGGTCCGCGCGGAAAACCGGGATCCCGTCCCGATGCTGCTGGTACTGAACGAGCGTGAACTTGTAGGTGTCGGTCTGCCGGTCGTACATGACCGGCTGCACGGACCGCTCGCCGCGCAGCCCGACGACCGGGGCCAGTTCCTCCTGCGTAACCCCGAGCACATCGGCATGACGGGCCACGAAGGCGTCGGCCGACGCCTCCGGCGTGGCTCCGAACGAGAGCGGCTGGCCGTAGATCCGGCTGATTCGCCCCCCTTCACGATGCACGCGAGCGGCCGGGAGCGCCTCCTGCATCTTCTCCAGCGCGCGGGCGTCGGCCGGCGCCGGATCGATCGGGGTGTTCTCCTGTGCCGTCACGAGTGTGCCGGCCAGCGCCGACACAGCCAAGGCCATCGCGAGAAAAGTACCCTTCTGCATTGTCCTTGCCTCCTTCTTGGGCTGTCCACCCGATCGGCGGGTCCGTTCCGCCGGTGGGAGCCTCCGGACTCCGGATCGCGCCGCTTCTCGGCCGCGCGGCACCTTCCGGGCGCGAATCCCGAATCCGCAGGTCTGATAACACGACGGGGCGTGGGCGAGCGGAACGCTGCAGTTGCCGAACCCATCCCAAACGCCGGCACCACACCCGTTGCGGGCGTGGCCGTCCCTGTTTGCATCATACGAGAATCGACCTCGTGAATGCAACGTCAAGCCTGGATTTGCAGATGCGGACGGCATCCGTCCCGCGGATCGCCCGCATTTCCCGCCGCCAGGGCGATTCGGTGGCGGCAACACCCATAAGTGGTTATTCTACCGGACGTTAATCCGGAGCCTGCGACGGTGCGGCCGCAGCGTTGCAAAATGCGGCGGCGCCCTCACAATGAGTCTCAGCCCGGCGGGGACCCGTCGCGGACGCAAGGAGTGACACACCGGTCAACCATGGATGAACGCGCGTTTGTGTTGATTGTGGAAGCCGAGGAGGCCCGCGGTGATACCCTCGCCGAGGGCCTGCAACGCGCCGGCCACGCCTGTCGCGTGGTGTCCGGCGGCCAGGAGGCCATCGACAGCATCCGGCAGCGCCCGCCGGACGTGGTGCTGACCGGGTACCGCCTCGGCGACGACCTGAACGGCCTGGACGTTCTCCGGGCCGCCAAGGAAATTTCGCCCGACACCGAGGTCATTCTCATCACGGCCCACGGCAGTGAGCAGATCGCTCGTGAAGCGCTCAGCCGCGACAGCCAGTATCGCGCGTACGATTACGTCATCCTGCCGGTCGACATCGAGCAGATTCGGGAGAAGGTCCAGCGGGCGGCCCGCCAGGCGATCACCTCGCGCGACAAACGTCAACTGGAAGAACAGGTCGAGCAGGCGTTCAGCTTCGAGGGCATCCTGGGCAACAGCCCGGTGCTGGCCAAGTCGGTCAAGCGGGTGCGGAAGCTGGCCGCCAGCAAGGCGGTGATCCTGATCATCGGCGAGACGGGCACCGGCAAGGAACTGGTCGCGCACGCCATTCACAACAACTCGCCGCGACGCGGCAGGCCCTTCAAAATCATCAACTGCGCCGCCCTCAGCGAGACCCTGCTGGAGAGCGAGCTGTTCGGACACGTGAAAGGATCGTTCACCGGGGCCCTCAGCGACCGCAAGGGCCTGCTGGAGGCCGCCGACGGCGGGACCCTGTTCCTCGACGAGATCGGCGACATGCCGCCGCGCATGCAGGCCAAGCTGCTGCGCACCCTCGAGACCGGCGAAGTGCTCCCCGTCGGCAGCAACGAGCCGCGTTTCGTGGACGTGCGCTTCGTGGCGGCCACTCATCGCGATCTGGGGGACATGGTGAAGGAGGGCAGGTTCCGCGAGGACCTGCTCTACCGGCTGCACGCGCAGGGGGCCATCCGGCTGCCCCCGTTGCGGGAACGACGCGAGGACATCCCGCTGCTGGTCCAGTACTTCCTCAAAAAAGCCAACCAGGAAAACGGCACCGAGGTGGAGGGGGCGGCGCCGGAAGTCATGCGCAAGTTGACGCAGTATAGCTGGCCGGGCAACGTGCGCGAGCTGCGCAACGTGGTGGAATTGATGGTGCTGGAGGCGGAGAAGCCGATCCTCGAAATGTCCGACCTGCCCGACCCCGTCCGCGGCAGCACGGAGATCGTGCCCGTGGGCATCCCCGGCCTGGCCGGCCTGAGCATGGCCGACGTGGAGAAGCTGCACATCCTCAACACGCTCAAGCTCACCGGCGGCAACCGGGAAAAGGCCGCCAAGATGCTGCGCATCGGCGCGCGGACCCTGTACCGCAAGCTCAAGGAATACGACATTAATTGAAGAAGGCACGGAGGGACGAAGGCACGCAGGCACGAAGGGGCTGGCGCCGGCCGTAGCCGGCGACGCTGCCCATTTCGCTCGTGGGGCCGGCGTTCCCGCCGGCATTGCTGGACCGAGATTCCTATCTCGGTCCAGAACTCCATGATCGCATCGCTCGTCGTTTTGCACGAGAAGGATCCGGCGAACGAAGGATTTCCGAGCATGCGCTGACTCGCGGGTCGGCCCGTCTTCCGTCCCGGTTGTCGTTCAGTGCAGCCGGTCCGACAGGCCGGCGCTCTGTGCGGCATGGTGGATGCGCTCGCGGAGGTGGCGCTGGTACCGGCGGCGGACGCTCGGATCAAACAGCAGGCGGCGATAATGCTCGTACAGGTCGGGGCAGTGGTTCCGAAGCGCGTCCTGCAACGCGGGCCAGACGCGGGGCCGGGCGTTCAGCCCGTCGGTCCAAATCCGAGCCACGCCCACTTCCGCGGCCCGGGCAAACAGGCCGGCCAGCGCCTCGTCCGTGTCGCTGATCTCCGGAAGAAGCGGACCGAACATCACGGCGGTCCTCAAACCCGCCGCCCTGGCCTGCCGCAGGATCTCCCACCGATCCGATACGGATGACGCAAGAGGTTCCCAAACTCGAGCCCACGATTCGTCCGGTGTTGTGATCGTGACCCCGACGCAGACGTCCTGGCCGACGAAGACGTCCAGGTCTTGCAGGACCAGTCGGCTCTTGGTGAGCACGTTGAGACGGAAACCGGCTTGCAGGAGAAGTCGACAGCATTCCCGCGTGAGTCTGTACTCCGCCTCCACCGGCTGCCACCCGTCGCAGGCGCTGCAGGTGAACACGTCGCCGGGCTGAAGTCGGCGAAGCTGCCGGCGCAGCACGTCCACGGCGTTGATCCTGACGTCCACAAACTGCCCCCATTCTTCCGCATGGGGGTGGAATCGCTGCATGAAGCGGGCGTAGCAGTACCGGCACCCGTGCCGGCACCCGACGTAGCAATTGAACGAATAGTCACCGATGCCGCAACGGTTCAGAAGGCTCTTGCACCGGATTTCCCGGACCGCCACGCCCTTCGAACGGTGTACCCGTCCAGGCTCCGGGTCGACATCGAAAAGTCCGGGCTGCGAATCGGGCGTCATGATGGATGATCGTAGCCGGTGCGGGGCGTTTGACCAGCCGGCGCAGCGCAAACGCCCGGCCGCGCCCCCGGACCGCCGGCAACGCGTTCACCCCCCACGGGGTTTTGTCGTTCCACCGGCACGGTTCCCCGTCCGGCCTATTCGTCCACCAGCGCCGACCGGATGATCCACGCCGACAGCCACGTCATCGTTCCGAACATCGTGAACATGTACTGCCAGTCTTCCAGCGGGCGGATCGCATGCGCGACAACCACCCCGACAATCACAACCACGGCGCCGAAGAGCAGCGCCATGCCCGCGACCGGGAATCCGGACATGCCGGCAAGGTCTGGAAGCTTGCGCCAGAGTGCGTAGCCGATGGCCGTCCCCGGGGCCGCCAGGATCAACCCGGTGACGCCCATGACGGCCCAATGGGCCACGAGGAAGTTGAGGGCCGGGACGGCCAGCCAGACCAGTCCGGTCCAGATCGCCAGCGCAACGGCGGATCGAATCACCAGATGTCCCAGCGCTCTTCTCAGCCCGATGGCCGGTGTCCACTCCTGTTCCTGCATTGTCTGTCCCTTTGTGATGGGGGTGTCCCGGGTCGCCGCGTGATTGGCGTCGGCCCCACAGGGCCGACCCGCTGTGCCCGTTGGGCGGGAACTACGCTACCGCGCTCGATCGGCAGAAACCAGGGCAACGGCGTCTCGCCCCTCGGAATGGACGGGTCGCGCGTGCAATCCGCTCGCCCGATCTGAGCTCACCGCGCAAGCGGTCCCGTCGGCGAACGGGACGGGCCGGCGGCGGCGAACACTGACTCGTGCGCGGTCGCGCATCCGGGCACGCGGGATGGTGTCGGACACGCAATGTCCCGCGCCCGTCGATACGCGCCCGTGGCGGCGTCCAGCGGGTGGAGGTTCTGCGGACGGCCGAGATGAGCCG
>Ga0334890_1001794_pt1 | contig 26974 bp, 20 predicted proteins | sample GraSluR1_MG_3_FD_207220 | JGI IMG/M metagenome (GOLD analysis project Ga0334890, IMG submission 207220) | Sludge microbial communities from methane-producing bioreactor in Wageningen University, Netherlands - Granular Sludge_31_08-R1 | ecosystem: Engineered > Bioreactor > Anaerobic >... | reverse complement strand
CAAAGACCGCCGCGATTTGAGCATTTTCCGTATTGGTTTGGATATGATAGATCGGCATTTGACGAATGCGGAAGCTTTTGTCTTTCGTTGGCTTCCCTATTTTTGAAAAAGTGTCCGGTGGCTAGATCACGGACTTTGATTTAGCCGACTGGGAGTAATAACAAGGCGGCCTTGCCACACAAACTAACGGCGGCGACTCCTACGAGTTGCCGCCGTCGCATACCTGCGCGGCACTTGTGTTATTAGCGGTTTGGTAGAAAATTCCAACAAATCATTGAGGAGACGATTCACGTATGCCTGAAAAAGCGATCCCCACACCCCTCGAAGTATTGCAAACGCTGGTGCGCTTCGATACCACCAATCCGCCCGGCACCGAAGCGGCCTGCATCGCCTATCTCGACAACCTCTTCAAGCAGACCGGATTCACCACCACGATTCTCGGCAAAACACCGGAGCGCACCAATCTCATCACCCGGTTAGCCGGACGCGGTGAAGCGCCGCCCGTCGTCTGGCAGGCGCACGTGGACGTGGTGACGACGGCGGAACAGACGTGGCAGCATCCACCCTTCGCCGCCGAGATCGTCGATGGCGTGCTGTGGGGCCGCGGAACCCTCGACGACAAGGGCGCGGCGGCGATGATGACCGTCGCGCTACTGCGCGCGAAGGCGCAGGGCATCAAGCCGCCCGGTGATATCATTTTCACCGCGCTCGCCGACGAAGAAGCCGGGGCCGATTACGGCGCGAAGTTTTTGGTGGAAGAACACCCGGAGCAGTTCGCGGGCGTGCGATTCGCCATTGGTGAGGGCGGCGGAGTTTCGATCACCATGGGCGGCAAGAAGTGCTATGTCATTATGCTCGCGGAGAAGCAGCTCTGTCCAATCCGACTCACCTTGCGCGGGCACGCCGGGCACGGCTCTGTTCCACTGCGTGGACAGGCGATGGCGAAGCTGGCGCGCGTGCTGGACAAGCTCGACCGCAAGCGGCTGCCCGTCCACGTCACGCCGGTGGCCCACGCGATGATCGCCGGCATCAGCGACGCGCTGCCCTTCCCGCAAAACGTCGTCCTGCGGCAACTGCTCAGCCCCGCGCTGACCGATCGCGTGCTGGACATGCTCGGCAACAAGGGCGAACAACTGAGCGCCAGTCTGCACAATACCGCCAGCCCGACGATCGTGCGCGGCGGCGAGAGGATCAACGTCATTCCTGGCGAAATCACGCTCGGCCTGGATGGGCGCTTGCTGCCCGGCTTTACCCCCGATGATATGCAGCGCGAGCTGCGCGCGCTGTTGGGAGACGACGTCGATATTGCCGTCGAGCGCTACGAACCCGGGCCGGAGCCGGCGGATATGGAGCGGTATCTTGTCCTCGCCGACATCCTGCGCAAAGCCGACCCGGAGGGCATCCCCGTGCCGTATCTGGTCTCCGGCGTCACGGATGCGCGGCACTTTGCCAAACTCGGCATCCAGTCCTACGGCTTTATCCCGATGCAGATTCCCGACGAGTTGATCAAGACGATCCACGCCGCCGACGAACGCATCCCCGTGGCGACGCTGGAATGGGGCACACAGGTGTTGCTGGAGACGTTGCAACGATTTGAAGGGTAATTCGAATGAAAGTCCCAATATCGAGACTCTTCAGACTTTTGAAGATACCGATGCAGAGCGAAACATCGTGCATGTTGCTAACGCAAATGCACTTTTCCGCAAATTGAAACTACATCAACAAGGAGACACTATGCAAACCCCCAAAATTCTCATCATTGGCGCAGGCGGGCGTGGCACAGGCTACGCGACGTACTTCCGCGAATTTCCCGACCGGGGACAGGTTATCGGCGTGGCGGAGCCGCGCGACGCCTATCGCGAACGGCTGGTGAACGCACACGGCATCAAGGCGGACAACGTTTTCACAGATTGGAAGGATGCTGCGGAACGGTCCAAGTTCGCGGACGCGGTTATCATCGCCACGCAGGACCGGATGCACACCGAACCGGCGATTGCGTTTGCGAAACTCGGTTATCACATGCTGCTCGAAAAGCCGATGGCCCCCACCCCGGAGGAATGTCGCGCCATCGTAGACGCGGCGAAGGCGGCGGGCATCCTGTTCGGCGTGTGCCACGTGATGCGTTACACGCGCTTCACCCAACGGCTCAAGGCCATCGTCGAATCCGGCACGATTGGCGATCTGGTCAGCATCCAGCACCTAGAACCGGTGGGGTTCTGGCACCAGGCGCACTCCTTCGTGCGTGGCAACTGGGGCAACGAAGCCGCTTCCGGTCCGATGCTGCTCACCAAATCGTGCCACGACATCGACTGGCTGAGCTATATGATGGGCGTCCCCTGCGAGGCGGTATCCTCGTTTGGCACGCTCAAGCACTTCCGCAAGGATCAGCAGCCGCAGGGCGCGAGCGACCGCTGCCTCGACTGCGCCGTGGAACCGAACTGCCCCTACTCCGCCAAGCGCATCTACCTGACGGCGCTGGAACGCGGTCACACCGGCTGGCCCACGGATGTGCTCACGCCCCACGTCACCCGCGAGAGCGTGCTGGAGGCGCTGCGCACCGGCCCATACGGGCGCTGCGTCTACGCCTGCGACAACGATGTGGTGGATAACCAGGTGGTCAATCTACAATTTGCGGGCGACCGGACGGCCAATTTCACGATGACAGCCTTCACACGGATGCGCAACCGCGAGACGCGGCTTTTCGGCACACGCGGGGAACTGGTCTGCGACGGGCGACTCATCCACCACTACAATTTTATGACCGACAGCACCGAGACGATTGACACCGAAATCGACACCGGCTCAGTGCTCGGTGGTCATGGCGGCGGCGATTACTGGCTGATGCATCACTTCAGCCAGGCGCTCCTCGACAAGGATCAGAGCCAAATTCTCTCCGGTCCGGATGAGACACTGGAATCGCATCTGATGGTGTTCGCGGCGGAGCAAGCGCGCAAGGAAAACCGCGTCATCATGCTATAGAAAAAACAGGCCTTCCAGGATGTTGGCGTTTCCTGGAAGGCCTGTTCACGCATCACGTATCACTCTGGCCTATACTTCTCGTTCGGATACACCATCACCTTGATTTCCTGCTTGGCCTCCAACGCCTCAAAGGCATCGCGCCATTCGTCCAGCGTGATGTTGCGCGTGATCATCGGCTTGAGGTCGATTGTGCCCATCGCCATGATCTGCAACGCGCGCTCCCACGAGTGCCATCCCATGGCCATGCGCACGGCCTGATCCGCGACTTCCATACCGCCCCAGCCCCAACTACCGCGCACGGTGAGGTTGTTGTAGGGAACTTTGTCCAGGTTGACGTTGAACTCACGTCCCCACAGGCCGATGACGGTGATCCAACCGCCGTTCTTGACCATGCGTGTAGCCTGGGTGATCGCAGCCTCGCCGCCGGAGCAGTCGAAGACGACGTCCGCGCCCGCGCCGCCGGTCAGGCGCAGCACCTCCTTGACCGGATCATCCTCGCTGTAGTAAACGTAGTCCGCGCCCAATTTCAGGGCCTTGTCGAGACGGCGTGTGTCACTCTTGAGACCGGTGACAAGCACCGTGCGCGGGCTGAAGAGCTTGACGATTTGCAGCAGTGTCAGCCCGATGGGGCCGGGACCGGCAATGACAACGAAATCAGCGGGGAGTATGCGGCTGCGGAACATCGCCGCGTGGCTCATACACGTCACCTGTTCGATGAGCGCGCCCTCCGCGAAGGTCAGGTTGTCCGGCAGGCGGTGCGCCAATGGCTTCGGCAATGCCATCCGCGGCGCATACGCCCCGTCGACGTGCGTGCCGACGCGCCCAGCGAGTGTCTCCAGATCGCCGCAGACGCGGTCGCCAAGCTGCCACGCGTCGCCCACATTGTCGCCTTTGCCGATGACGACGCCGGAGAACTCGTGGCCCAACGTCACCGGACGGCGGTGCTCCTTCTCGTCACGCCAGATGTGCAGATCGCTACCACAAATCCCCACCGCCCCCACCTCGATAAGCAGATCATCCGGCCCCACCACCGGCTCCGCCACCTCGCGCATGCCCATCCCGTCTTTGCCATCGGCGAATTTCTGTAGTGCCTTCACTTTCACTCTCCTTTCCCACAGAATAAACACAGAGACACGGAGAGCACAGAGAAATGGGTGTTGCCAACAACACACAAAATCTCTGTGTCCTCAATGCCTCTGTGTGAAATATCTACGAACTGCTGTAATAACCCCGTACAGGGGAAGGTGTCCACGCCAGCAGGCGCTCCGCCAACCGCGTGTTGCGCTGTGCGATCTTATCGTTATGCACGGCGATGGCAATGGCGCGCGGGTTCCCCACCAAAACGACAAGTTTCGCAGCCCGCGTCACGCCTGTGTAGAGCAAATTGCGCTGCAACATCATGTAGTGCTGCGTCAGGATCGGGATCACCACCACGGGGAACTCGGAGCCTTGCGACTTGTGGATACTCACCGCGTAGGCGTGGACCAGCTCGTCCAATTCGGTGAACTCGTATCCCACCAGCGCCCCGTCGAAGTTGACGGTCAGCGTGTGTTCCTCCAAATCCAGCGCCGTGACGCGGCCCATGTCGCCGTTGAAGACCTGGCGGTCGTAGTCGTTGCGAATCTGCATCACGCGGTCGCCCACGCGGAAAACCCGCGATCCGTGCACCGACTGCGCTTTGCGCGCTTCCGGCGGATTGAGCCGCTCCTGCAAGCGCCGGTTCAGCTCGCCGACGCCCGCCGCGCCCCGGTGCATCGGGCTGAGTACCTGGATATCGCGGTCGGCATCGTAGCCGAATTTCGCCGGGATGCGCTGCGCGACGACGTCTAGGACAAGGTCGGCGGCGCGCTCGGCGGCGTCCGCCGCGAACAGGAAGAAGTCCCGCGCCGGGCCGTTGCACACCGGCATCTCACCGCGATTGATGTGGTGCGCGTTGACGATGATGTAGCTGTCCTCGGCCTGGCGGAAGATCGTATCGAGCCGCGTGACGGGGGTCATCTCGCTGGCAATCAGGTCGCGCAGCACGTTCCCCGCCCCCACCGACGGCAACTGATCTACGTCGCCCACCAGCAGCAGGTGACTGCCCGCTTCCACCGCCTTGAGCAAGTGGTTCATCAGCAGGATGTCCACCATCGACGTTTCATCCACGATGACCATGTCCGCGTCAAGCGGGTTCTCCTGGTCACGCGCGAAACGGAAGCCCTCGGCGGGTTTCACTTCGAGCAAGCGGTGAATGGTCTTCGCTTCCAGGCCGGTCGCCTCGCTCAGGCGCTTGGCGGCGCGGCCCGTCGGCGCGCACAAGAGCACCGAGCGGCGCTTCGCAAGCAACAGGTGGATGATACTGCGCGTGATCGTCGTCTTGCCGGTGCCGGGGCCGCCCGTGAGGATGCTCACCTTCTCCGTGAGCGCCATCCGCACCGCCGCCTGCTGCTGTTCCGCCAGGTGAATCGGATTGCGTTCCGCAAGCCATGCAAACGCCTTGTCCCACTCCACATCCCGAAACACCGCCAGCCGGTCGCGCGCACTCGCCTGCATCTGCCGCAGCTTGTGGGCGACGCCGGTTTCGGCATAGAAGAACGGCGGCAAAAAGATGCAAGATGCAGGATGCAGGATTCCTGCTTCTTGCATCTTGCCTCCTGCCTCTTGCTTCTTGCCCCCTGCTTCCTGCATCATGCTTCCCGCTTCTTCAGCAATGACTTCTTCCAGACGGATGAGCATGTCCAACTGCGGTTCGCACGCCTCGCGGGGGACTTCGAGGAGGTCGGCGGCGGTGGCGAGCAGGTCGGCGCGTGGGGCAAAACAGTGGCCGTCGTCGCTGAACGTGCCGAGGGCATAGCGTAGCCCGGCCTGAAGGCGTTCCGGCGCGTCTACGGCGAAGCCCATCTTCTGCGCGATCTTGTCTGCCGTTTTGAAGCCGATGCCGTAGATGTCCCTCGCCAGCCGGTAGGGATCGTTGCGGACGATGGCGAGCGCCTGGTCCGTGTACTGCTTGTAGATCTTCACCGCCAACCCGGTGCTGACGCCGTGACTTTGCAGGAAGACCATGATCTCCTTGATGTGCTTCTGCTCCTCCCAGGCGCGCGCGATCTGCGCCGTGCGTTTTGCGCCGACGCCCGGCACCTCGCGCAAACGGTGCACCTCCGTCTCGATCACGTCCAGCGTTTTGAGGCCGAAGTAATCGACGATGCGCCCGGCGTTGACCGGTCCCACGCCCTTGATGAGGCCGCTGCCCAGGTACTTGCGGATGCCCTCGACCGTTGCCGGGAGCTGCACCGAGTACTCGCGCACCTCGAACTGGCGGCCATACTGGGGATGCGTGCTCCACACGCCGCGCAGCCGCACCGACTCGCCGGGATTGACGCCCGTGAGCGTGCCGATCACGGTGACTTCGTAGCCCTTCCCCTTGGGGATCAGCTTCGCTACCGTGTAGCCGTTCTCTTCGTTCTGGAAAGTCAACCGCTCCAGCGTGCCTTCCAGCGTTTGCAGCGGATCGTCGGACATAGCCCCATTAAACCGCAAATAATCCAACAATCAAGGTGCGCAGGCCGACCGCGCATGGAACAACGAATAAATGGTTTGAGATACCGGCCAAACAAAAACTCGTGTTTGTCGAGCGCCTATTCGTTCATTCGTTTTTAATTCGAGGTCGGCAAACCTGCTGCCCCCCAGACTGCGATTTGCCAGATACGGCGCTTTATATATAGTGAGGTGCAAACACAACCACGAATCCGCGCGAATAAGATTTCGCTTCGTGTAGATTTGTGAAGATTCGTGGTCTATTGTCTGTGGAGGTTAACCCGATGCAAACGCAATTGCTCATCATTTTTGCGTTGACTGTGCTGGTGCATACCATCGACACGAGCGCCTACGCAGCGCGCCTGGCAGGTGTGCGCACAGGACATCCTGCGCTAGCAAGCTCGCTCTATAATGTCTTGAGTCTGGGATCGCGCGCTGCAAGCGCGATGGCCGGGCCGCTGCTCGCCAGCCTGACCGATCTGGCCGTGATCCAGCAGAACACCGACTCGCTGTTGAGCGTGTACCGCATCGTAGTGCTCGCGGCCTCTGTTGGAACAGTCATTGCCGCATTTGGCATCCCCAGTCTGAGCCGCATCCTGGCACGTGGTATCGCTTCGTATGAGAACCGCCGCTCGTTGCCGCAAGTCGTCGTGCGCGGCGCGTCGGTGCAGGGCCTCTGGCGGATGACCTCCGATCTGACGCCGCCACGGCTAGGTGCGGTGCGCGAATCCCGCCGCAGCCCCTTCCCCAAGCGGTTCCTCATCGCCAGCGTGCTCGTCACGGCGATCGCTGCCGTGAGCAACGCCGCCGCAATGTACGCCAGCGCGCTCGTCCCCGAAGGCGCACGCACTGCGACCAGCCTTTCGCCGATGCTGGCCGGCGGCGGCCTCTTCCTCTCTATCTTCGTCGTCAATCCCGTCGCCGCGCTCGTCACCGACGAAGCGCTACGCGAGCAACGACCCCTTAAAGACGTGACCTACATCACCATCTGGCAAGTAGGCGCGCAACTCCTTGGCACGCTCGCGGCGCAACTGCTGCTCTGGCCGGCGGGACAAGCCATCGCTATCGTCACCCGCTGGTTAGTGGCGTGATGCCTTCCCACCTTCCCGGAAGCTGGACCGGGCAAGACTTTTGTAGTCTGGCGCGAATGTGGTATACTTGACGGCACTTAACAATTTATAGATTCCTTCGGGGCAGGGTGCGGGCCTGAGAAAGCGGCCCAACTCCCGACCGGCGGTAAAGAGAATCATCGTGCTGACGCTACGACAGTTTTCAAGCCCGCGAGCGGTTTGCCACAGGCAAACGGCAGACCCGGTGTAATTCCGGGGCCGACGGTAAAAGCGGTTCGAGTGTGAACGGCAAAGTCCGGATGAAAGAAGGAGCGCACGCAAGATCAGCGTGTCGTATAACGCCCCGAAGGCTAACTTTGGGGCGTTTTTGTTGTCAACGGATTGAACGGATTCTAACGGATTTTTCAGTCTAGCATTTGCCATTTGCCATTTGCGATTTTGGAGAGAGAAGATAGTGGCATCACGCAGCACGCGCACAATGAATGGGAGGTATGGACAAACGCCCTTCCGGCATCTGCCCTTCTATCTGCTGTCGGTGGGGCTGGCGCTGCTCGTCTGGCAGATGGGCGTGCAGTGGATGGCCGACACGCCTCGCCGGTTCTTGCTGCCGACGTCCGCGGAGGTGTTGGCGCGGTTCGCCAAGCTTGCCGCCGATGGCACATTGGTCCGCCACGCTCGCGTCACCCTCGTGGAGATGGGACTGGGCTTGCTCGTGGGGACGACGCTCGCCGTATTGTTGGGTTACGGCGTGGCGCACAGTCAATTGCTCGCCTACCTCCTTGAGCCGGTGATCGTCACCTCGCAAGCTGTGCCGATTGTGGCGCTCGCGCCGCTGCTCACCGTGTGGTTCGGCCCCAAGCTGGCCTCGAAGGTGGTCGTGTGTGCGCTCATCGTCTTCTTCCCGATCCTCGTCAACGTCGTTAGCGGACTGAAGGGAATCGATCCACGTTTGCGGGATTTGTTCCGTATGTTGGAAGCGCCCCGGTACAAGGTGCTGCTCGACCTGGAAATCCCCGCTGCTTTGCCCGCGTTCCTCTCGGGGTTACGGGTCAGCGGCACGCTTGCGGGGATGGGGGCGGTCGTCGGTGAATTCGTGGCCTCGACGCAGGGGCTTGGTTATCTGGTCAAACAGGGACAGAATCTCTACGATATGCCGATGATGTTCGTGGCGATCATCACCTTGATGGCAATTGCCTTGACGGTCTACAGTCTGCTTACCCTCGTCGAACGCCGCGCGCTGCGCTGGACTGTGCTGGATACGACGACTGCCAGCGAAACTGAACCGGTTTGAGCGTCAGAACGAAGAACATCAGAGGAATCCCGATCATGAGAATGCTTGCGCCGAATCACAATCTGGCGCTGCAGGGATGGCGGATTGTGATCCGCCTCAAGCGTTAAAGCAGGACTATTTTCAAGGGGGGAGAAAAAATGCGTACACGTTTGTTTTATCTGTTTGTTGTCATGGTATTGTTGATGGGATGCACGGGCAGTCCCGCCAAAACAGAGTTGACCCAAATCAACTTGCCGATGGGCTACGTGGCGAACGTGCAATTTACGCCATTTTATATGGCTAAAGAACGGGAGTACTTCCAGAAAGCCGGCTTCGATGTGAGCTTTGATTACCGCTGGGAGACCGATGGCATCCAGTTGGTCGCCGCCGGAGAGATTCCCTTCGCCGTTGCCAGCGGCGATCAGGTGATCCAGGCCCGCAGCCGGGGCTTGCCGGTCGTCGCGGTGGCGGCGTGGTACCAGCGGTTTCCGGTCGCCATCATCACGTTGGAGGACACGTCCCTGCGCACTCCCGAAGACTTGCGCGGCCTGAGCATCGGCATTCCGGAGACGTTCGGCGGATCGTACATCGGGCTGCGCGCACTGCTCAAAGCGGGCGGGTTGACCGAGGCCGACATCGACCTGCAAGCCATCGGCTACACGCAACTGGCGGCGCTGACCGCGGGGACGGTCGATGGCGTGGTGGTTTATGCCAACAACGAACCTGTCGTGCTCGCGCGGGAGGGCATCCCCTACAACAGTCTGTACGTCGCGGACTACGCGCATATCGTGTCTGCCGTGCTCGTCAGCAACGATACGATGGTCAAAGAACAACCGAAGGTCGTAAACGCTTTTGTAGATGCCTTCCTCAAGGGCCTGCAAGACGTGCTCAATGACCCGGATACCGCGTTCGAGATCAGCAAGAAGTACATCGAGGGGCTTGAAGAGAACGCTCCGGCGCAGCGCGGCGTGCTGGATACCAGCATCGAATACTGGCGCGCGCCGAACCTGGGGCATTTCGATGCAGACAGTTGGCAGCAGGCGCAAACCGTGATGGCAGAAATCGGCCTGATCGAGCAGACGATGCCGGTGGAGAGCTTGTTCACCAACGCTTTTGTGAAATAATGACCGAATTGTTTTTACGCATCCGCAACCTGTCCGCGAGTTTTCGCGGCTACCTGGGCGATCTGAGCGCGCTGGAGGACGTCTCGTTCGACGTGGCGCGCGGAGAATTCGTCTGCCTCATCGGGCCTTCAGGTTGTGGAAAATCGACACTGTTGCGCATCGTCGCCGGGCTGCTCGCCCCTTCACGCGGCGAGATTCTGTTGGAAGGCCAGCCGCAGTACGCGCCCCAGAAGCGCGTCGGGTTGGTCTTCCAACAACCGACGCTCCTGCCCTGGCGCACCGTGCGGGACAACATCGCGCTCCCCCTGGAGATGATGAAATTGTCGTCTGCCGATATCCAGGCGTGCACCGCCGATCTGCTGGAGCTTGTCGGACTTGTGGGTTTCGAGCAGGAGTATCCCATTCACCTTTCCGGCGGGATGGCGCAGCGCACCGCCCTGGCCCGAGCGCTGGCGCAGAATCCGGAAGTGCTGTTACTCGACGAACCCTTCGGCGCGCTGGATGCGCTGACGCGCGAGCGTATGGCAGCGGAGTTGCTGCGTATCTGGGAACGGGACAAGCGCACGGTGCTGATGGTGACCCACAGTGTCGAGGAAGCGGCGCTGCTGGCCGACCGCGTGGTGGTATTGAGCGCACGACCGGGCCACGTCGTGGAGATCGTGGAGGTGACGCTGCCGCGCCCACGTTCGATGGCGCTGCTCGCCACGCCGGAGCTACAGCAGGTTGCAGGGCATCTCAGAGAGGCGTTGTCCGGCGGCAATGGTCACGCCGCTGCGTGCTCTATCACACCTTCCAGATAACGCGCAGCGCCGCCTGCCGGTTGACGTAGAATTTCACGGCCCACACGCCGGGCGATACGGCGCGCACGGTATCATCGGCCAGCGGTTTCTCGTTCAAGAAGACTTCCGATGGCCGGGAAGGCAGCGCCAGCCACACCTCGCCTCGCGCCAGTCGCTGCAAATCCAGCGTCAACGCCAGCTCATGGTCTGCCAACTGCCACTCTGTAATTTCGGCGCCCTGCGAGATGTGGAACGTCGTCGTGACCAGGTGGGGGACAGATTGCGCCGGGCGGATCCCAAGCAACACCGCGCCGTGCGGGGGTAAGTGAAATACCGGCTGCAACGCCCCCGGCTCCAACCGCAGATAACGCCGCTCCCAAAAGTCAAAGATGTGATGCGGTTTGCGTTGATCCATCGGCAAATCGGCCGGCAACGTGCGCTCGACCGGTGTATCCCCCCAGTTGAAGAGGCCGATCAGCCGCCACCTGCCCCAGGATCGTGCAATGGGGACCAGTACCTCCTCCGGCATCTCCTTCTGGAAAAGATCAAGCACGTCCATCCCATCCAACAATGATGGGAATAAGGCGGCGGTGCGCGCGCGCCGTTCCGGCGTCAGCGCATCCAGTTTGTCGGAAAGTAACAGCAGGCCGCCGGAAAGCCCGATCAACGTGGCCTGCGCCACCACCTCGTCTTCGGTCAATTGGGTTTGTGTACTGCGCATCAACAGGGTATCCGGGTCGTTGGTCCACCAGCGATTGTGCATCCAGGTACGCGTCGCCACGTTGCGCAAGCTGTTGCGCAGACTCGGCAAAGAGGGATTGCGCTTCAGCAAGCGCCCCACCCTCCCATAGCTCGGTTCCCACGCCGGCGCAGTATCCGGCCCAATACGCATCGCATCCACCAGGCCGATGGCTGTTTGCAGAGGCGCGCCACAACCGACGATGTAGGCATCCTCACCGGCAGCCTCCCGAATGATCTGAAAGACCTGGCGCAGCGCCTGCGCCCGCGTCATCCGCGCGTTATGGCGCTTGCCGGGCAACGCGCCCGCGTACATAAAGTCCAGCTTGAGATAATTGTAACCCCAGTCGTGGACGGCCTCCCGCACCAGACCGCGAATGTGCGCCTGTACACCGGGATGGGTGGGGTCGAGCGCCCGAGCGATAAATCCCGAAACCAGGCCCGGCGAGACCGGACGGCCATGCGTTGTGCGCAGCAGCCAATCCGGGTGATGAAGGGCCAGCGAAGATTTCGGATGCGCCGTCAATGGGCCAAGCCACAAACCGGGCGAAAACCCGGAACCGCGGATGCGTTCGGCCAACCAGCGGAAATCGTGCGGGAAGCGGGCATTGCGCTCGGTCCAGTCACCCCATTGCGTCTGGTAGCCCTCATCGAGTTGGATGACCTCCATAGGGATTTCGTCGGCGAGTAAGGCAGCCGCAGCCAGATTCTCGATCACGTCAGCCTCGCTCACCCGGCTGCCGTACATATACCAGGAGCACCACCCCGTCGGCGCAAGACGTGGCGTCGGAAGTTGCATCTGGCGGATGACGGCGTAAGCGTACTGGGCGAACGGGTCCGTACTGGGCAAAGGCGCCCATTCCAGGTAGAACCACTCGGAAGCCAGCCCCTCACCCACATCAAGCGGCAGATCGTCGGCCTGGGATTGAATGGTCAGCGCGTGATGGCCGGGACGCACATCCGCGCCGACTTGCACAAATTGATCCGCCAGCGATACACCGCCGACAATCAACGCCTCCCTGGGCGTCACTACCGCGCCGACCCCCTCACTCCAAAACTGCCCGGCCTTTCTACTGTAGGGGGTTGCGGCGTTACGGATCATGGGGCCTTGCAGCCAACGCTCTGGTAAGGAAAACACCTCGTTACGGCGATGCGCCGGTAGAAATCCGGCGGCGGACCAGGACTGCCAGCCATTAACGTAGAAGCCGGATGGCGGCTCAATCGACTCAAACCCGTCCGGCGTCGTATTGACGAAAAAGCGCCGCACTTGCACGCGGTCCGGGCCGACGTTCGCCACCGAAACCTTGAGCAGGACAAATGGGCGCGAAGGGTAGACCCGCACCGTGACGCTCAACGTCAGACCCTGAAATTCCTGGTGATAGATCGTCGCGCCTTCCGCCTGCCCGTGGACATCCTCCAAGCGTTCCGTCGTCACACGGCCCGCAGGTAGTTTGTCCGTCGTCAGGGTGCGAACACGTCCACGCTGGATGACTTCGACGCCAGACAAACAACGCAAGGCGCGTCCCGGACTCTGCAAGCGCAGCGTGCCGGCGTGAGATTCCCAGCGCACCTCGAAACATGGACTTTGAAACAACAACTGCATCGTTGATACCACACCCATCAAGCGCAGACAATCAACGTGCGGCGGCCCACAACACCACCGCCGCACACGACACACAAATTGCCAGGGTTATTCCCCCGAACACCACGACCAAGACAGCCACGGCGATCCTTCTTTTGCGCGGGTCCGCCTCGATTTTCTCTCCCGCCTCCACGAGCAGCCCCAGGCCAAACTCGAGGATCAGTGCGCCAAACGTCGCCACTGCTGCGCCAACCGGGACGGAGAGCGCCAGCGCCAGAAAAAGCACAATCAACAGTCGCATAAAACCTCGCCGGGCGCGCCTAGAGATCAAGCTGGATGTGCAACTCCTTAAGCTGCCGTGCGGAAACGGCAGCGGGTGTGTCGGCCATCAAGTCGGTGGCTTGCGCGGTCTTGGGGAACGCGATGACCTCGCGGATATTGTTTTCACCGGCGAGCAGCATCACCAGCCGGTCGATGCCGGGCGCCATCCCACCGTGCGGCGGGGCGCCATACGAGAACGCCTCCATCATGTGGCCGAATTTGGCGCACGCTTCATCCTCCGGATAGCCCAACATGCGGAAAATGTCCATCTGAATCTTCGGGTCGTGCACGCGGATGCTGCCCGATGCCAGTTCGTAGCCGTTGCAGACCAGGTCGTACGCATCGGAGAGCACGGCGAGCGGATCGGCCATCATCGCCTCGTAAGTGTTCGGGCGCGGCATCGTGAAGGGATGGTGCGCGGCATCCCAACGCTGCTCCTCGGCGTTCCACTCGAACATGGGGAAATCGAGCACATACCCGAAAGCCAAGAGCTGCGGATCGGCCAGCGCCAGCCGGTCGCGGAAGGTGAGCCGCAACGCGGATAGCGCCGCTCCCACCACCGCCGACTCGGCAGCGACGATACACACCAGGTCGCCAGTCTGCGCACCGGTACGCGCGGCAATGCCGGCCACTTCATCTTCGGAGAGGAATTTGACCGCCGGGCCTTTGACGCCGTCGGCGCGGAAAGCCAGCGTCACCAAACCTTTCGCGCCCTGGCCTTTGGCGATCTCGGTCAGCCCGTCGATTTCGCTGCGGGCATAGTCGGCGCAACCCGGCGCGACAATGGCCTTGATCCGCCCACCGGCCTGCGCCGCCCCACTGAAGACGCCAAAACCGCTCTTCGCCAGGGCAGCGGTCAAGTCCACCAACTCCATGCCAAAGCGCAAGTCCGGCTTATCGACGCCGTAACGCGCCAGCGCCTCCGCATGCGAGAGACGTGGGAAGGGCGAGAGGATGCGCTTCTCCGGCGTTACGGCGGGAATCAGCGCGGTGAACAGGCCCTCGATCAAGTCCAGGACATCGTCACGGTGAACGAACGACATCTCCAGGTCGAGCTGGGTGAATTCAGGCTGGCGGTCGCCGCGCAAGTCCTCATCGCGGAAGCAGCGGGCGATCTGGTAATACCTCTCGTAACCCGCAACCATCAGCAGTTGCTTGAGTTGCTGTGGGGATTGCGGGAGCGCGTAGAACTTGCCGGGGTGGACGCGACTCGGCACCAAATAGTCCCGCGCGCCTTCCGGGGTCGATTTGAACAACTGCGGGGTCTCGATATCGAGAAAACCGTGTTGGTCGAGATACTCGCGGATGAATTGCACCGTCCGGTGGCGCAGGATGATGTTACGCTGCATCCGTCTACGGCGCAGGTCGAGATAGCGATAGCGCAGCCGCAGGGCTTCATCGACCGGCGAATCGTCGTAGATGTAGAACGGAGGCGTTTGCGCCGTGTTGAGGATGTGCACCTCGTGGGCTTCAACTTCAACTTCTCCGGTCGCCCATTCGGCGTTGACCTGATCGGCGGGCCGCTGGCGCACCACCCCACGCACCTGAATCACATACTCGTTGCGCACTTCGGCAGCCACGGCACGCGCGTCTGGCGAGGTCTCGGCACTGGCGACGACCTGGGTCAAGCCCGCACGGTCGCGCAGCACGATAAAGATCACGCCGCCAAAGTCGCGGCGCAGATTCACCCACCCGGCCAACGTCACTTCCTGACCCACATGCGAAGCGCGCAACTCACCACACGTATGGCTTTTGAACATAGCATCCTCCTACCAGAATAGCCCGATTCACAATCCCTACTATACCACAGAGGGCGCGAAGGAGCAAACAAAACGGCTACCATAACGCGGAAAGGGAAGGTAATTTTGACTCTGGCACAATTGCCAAAATACATAAATGCGATTAATATAATAGTAATCACATGATATAATCACAGTTAGAATGGAATGGATCACAGGCATACTGCCAGGTTGGCTGCTCGAATGGATTCGCATCTACGTTACACCGTTCCTCAGGGTTCAGGTGAAGGTGATGGCGCGGGCTATGCTGTCAGGCATCACCGATACGTTCCTGTTCCTCAGCCTGCCTCTTGCCATCAGCTACGGCAGCCAGGCAATCTGGAGCAGTCGCTATCAGCTCTCCATGGCGCAACAAACGCAACTCGAACGCTGGGGCGGCGTGGCCCAGATCATCGCTTACATGGAAGACGTTCCCCCGGTGGTGCCGCTGGTTCTATGGTACAAGGAAAGTGGGATGCGCGAAGAAAACCCTGATAACTGCGAAGGCATTATGGGCTTCTATACGGCGGTCACGTCGGGCGCGCTCCCCTGCTTCCTGCCCGGCCCGATCGGCGCTGACGAAGTCATCCGGCAACTGCGTATGGGCACCCAGATCTTTAAAAGCTATTGTCCGGACATCTCCTACACCACCACCGATCCCCGGCTCATCAAAAGGTGTTATCTCTATTACAATGCCGGCCCGCGCAGCCGCACGAATCCCGATGATTCAGCCTACGTGATGAACGGCTACGACGCTGCCCACCAAAATATGGTGCTGACCGACATCCATGGACGCCAATACCGTTTGACGGCGTTGGGCGCCTGGCCCACGCACATCGCCATGCAAGCGCAGTTGGCGTGGCGACGCCCATCGGACATCCCCCCTGTGGTGTTAGCGCCGGCGATGTTGATCCAGGAGTTGTGGGATAGAGTGTGGACTGTGACCGAAAAGGTTGAACCGCGTCGTCCCAGCGACGTCGAGCACGACGTCGAAGGTGCTACGGACGGCAACGAAGCCCCGGTGTTTTGTCGCACGCCATTCGTCCAGGATTGCTTCGTCGAACCGCATGGCGACGGCGACGCCAGCCTGCGTCCCAGCCTCAGCCCAGTGTTGCTCACGCCGTTCGAACACGGAGAGTTGATGTGCGGCCTGTTTCCCGGCATTGGCCTGGTACCCCCCAAAGCGTCCCTGGTTCTTGCGCCTATGCCGGGCTATCTCACCCGCTATACCGATGGCCGGGGCAACCTGACAATCCAGATCGAGAATGATGAGTGGACACTGTGGCTGATCGGATTGCGGTCTTACACGGTCAGCGAGGGGCCTGTCGCCGCCGGAGACACCGTCGGTGCTGCCAACGGTGCGGGGAACCAGACGTCAGGTGTACATTATGCCGTTTATGATAAAATAGTAGCAGGTTTTGTGGATGCATTGAGTTTCATACCGGCGGACGATTGCCCGCCCGCATACCGGTAATGTAAACGTTTCGCATAAGGAGAGAATCATGAATACAGGAGCCTTGATCGTACTTTTCTTCGTCGTATTCGCCATCGCGTGGGCTTTCTGGTTGATTTTCAAACTCAATCTCAGCAATATCAACCTCGGAAAGTTACTCTCGTATTTTGCCGGGGTAATTTTAACCCTGCTTGTCATTCTGTGGATTACCTCGTGGTTTCTTCCCTGGTGGGCGGTCCGCCTGGTGCAAGGCACACGGCAATCGGCAAGTGTACAGGAGCTGCAGGTCGCCGGCGCAGAGTTGTTGAAAGAAATCGCATCCACGCCGGGCATCGTCGTTACTGTAGCGCCTGTCATCCCCCCGCAACAACCCATCGTGGTCACACCAACGCCAATGCTTAGCCCGCTGACTCCTGAAGGATCGGGTATCATTCAAGGCCTGCAGTTCAGCGGTGAACGGACGCACGTCGTGCAAACGGGAGACACATTGTACAACATCAGCCGCAGATATGGCGTCAGCGTGGACCAATTGAGGCAACGCAACAACCTCACGGGCGATATGATCCGTGTAGGAGAGCAACTGATCATTCCGTAAGCGAACTGCCCGTGAACCAGGACACTGTTGCCACGTCGCCAGCGACCAGGAGGCGCACCGCCACGCCCGCCATCCTGGAAAAGATCTGGCAGCTTTTCCAGCGAGTGATCAATCCCTTTCTGGAGAGCTTTTTACCCAAACCGCACTACCTGGAAGGCGAAGAGGTGCAACAGGTTATCGGGATGGCAAGCTACCGGGCAAAAGTGCCCAAAGTGTTAGGGATTTTCGGAGTCCTGATCCTCATTCCCGGTCTGGTTCTCTTTGGAACAGCCAGCATCGCCCAAACAGAAACGGTTCAACTCCTCGCATCCACCTTCGTCATCATCGCGCTGTTCTTCCTCTTCGAGTCGGCGCAGGAATGGTTGAATTACAATCAGTGGCAGTTCATTGTGACCAACAAGCGGTTTATCCTCATCACGCCCCATCCGCAACGACACGCATTTGCCGATGTGATCTATCTAAAAGGTGGGAAGATCCAGGTCTTGGACACCAACTTCTCCAAGAGTCCTCTGTGGGGATTGTTTCAGGTGCTGCAGGGTACGCGCGATGTCATGTTGAGCATGAGCGGTTACGAATTTTACGAGACGGGGGCGCAGGTCAAGGGTGGCTTGCGCTTCCCCGACGTCAGACCGGAAGACATCCGGCGGTTGGAAGAACTCATCTTCGGTTGATGACGTCCCGGTTGGTGAAAATCCCCCCCACATTACGCACTGTGGGGGATTTTTATGCGCGCCGGCGCAAAAGCGCGATGATACAGCCGAACGCCAGCAGCAACGCCGGAGCCAAACCACACGCCGGTTTCGGTGGAGCAACCTCTACGGGCACCAACGTGCGCAGCGGCAACGGCGTGGGCGAGGGAGAAGCGATGGCAACAGCCGCCAAAGGATTGGGGGTGGACGACGCTGCCGGTGGGGTAACGATCACACGCGGCGTCGGCGTCGAGAGGCGAATTGGCGTCGCCGTGGGCGTGGGGGTTGCGGTGGGCGCCAACTCAAGGGTTGCCGTGAGCGTGGGCGTTTCCAGGATCGGTGTGACCGTCGGCGTGATGGTTGCTGTCGGCGTCACGACTTGTGGGGTGGCGGTTGGAGGTTCAGGCGTCGGTGTGAAGTCAGCAGCGAAACTCGCGGCACGATAGGCAGCAGCCAGTTCGGCGGTCAACCCAATGTAGAAATCCCCGTATAACGTCGAAGGTTCGATGTGCGTGCCTTCGAGCCACTCGTTGAAACTGGTGATGACGACCCAATCGGCGGCGCTTTGCACGGCCCCCTGCCAGCACGCGCGATAATACCCGCCACTCTCACGCGGGCGCGCAAAAGCGTCGGCACGACCGGTGACGAAATCGTCATAGCCGGGCATCGTCGTCGCCACCCAATAGCGGAAGGTATTGCGCTGCGCGTTCCACTGTTCTACGGCGGCTCCCCAACGCACCAAAACCGCCGCCGGCGTCGCCGACCACGCCACACTGTAGAGGTAAAGGCCATCGAACACGTCAAGGTAGTCGAGTTGCACGCCCTCGGCGATCCACAGCATCTCCCGCGCCGGATCCACCTGCGCGCGAATCGCTTGCCAGGCGGCGACGGAGAAGCGCTCCTGCCGCCAGAAAAAGGCGACCGGTCGCCCGTTCACCCGCAGGTAAGCGGGATGCTGCGCGCGACCATCGCGCAACGCCTGTAACGCCGCAAGCACAGCCCCCTCGCTCTGCAAGAAAGGGCCACCCATATCGACCGAAACCGCTGCCCGGATTCCTTGGCTCTGTGCCTGGTCCAACAAAATGCGAAAGTTCGGTTCGGTTTGATTGTTGGTCATATCCGGACCATACCAGGCCTGGACCAAAGCGTCGATGCCGGCCTCACGCGCCTCGCGCACATGTCGTTGGATGGCGTAGACATCGCTGGAGTGATAGGGCTGCAATGGCTGATCGGGCAACGGCTTCTCCCAGGTCAGCATGTCGAACCAGGCGTAGTAGAAAGCCAGCACCAGTCGCTCACCGGATTGCGCGCGAACCGGCGTGGAAGGCCCTACCAACACCAGGCACAACAGCAGGCCCGCCAACCACCATCGACGCCGTCTCAAATCCCTACCTCTTCGAAAATAGTCGTAAAAAGCGCACTATCCATATATCCAACATCCTCTTGAGCATTGCAAAATTCCCGTGATTCGCGGCTAGAATCTCTGTACTCGTTGCGCAGGCTAAATGCCGGCGGCTGATTGCTGACCGCTAACATCAAGTATAGCGCGGCGAAGAAATTAAACAAACGTCTGGACAGCAAGCCCAGCTTCGAGTATAATCACAGTGAACGAGAGCATTAAGTCTCTATCCGAAAATAATGCTGGCGAGCATCTCCAATGCATCAACGGCGAAACTTCGGGTAGGTTCTAAGGAGATATGTATGCCAATATTGAATTGGGTCAGTGATGGATTAGGGATGATCGTGGGCTTTTTAGTGTGCCTGATCCCCTTGATTGTTGTCCACGAGATAGGCCATTTCGTGATGGCGCGATGGATCGGCGTGTGGGCGCGCGAGTTCGGCATCGGCTACCCGCCACGCATCACCAAACTTTTCAAATGGCGCGAGACCGAATTCACCCTGAACTGGTTGCCGCTCGGTGGATTCGTGCGGCTTGAGGGCGAACAAACGTTCGCAGAAGAAAAAGATGAGGACACAGACGGGGAGGCGTCACCGGCAGTCCTGACCGAGAAAGAAGAAGCGTATCGCCACAGCTTGTACGCACAACCGCCCGGAAAGCGCATCTTGCTGTACCTCGGCGGCCCCTTGATGAACTTACTGGCGGCGTGGGTGCTGGCAACGCTACTCTTCACCTCAGGGCTTCCGATAGCGCGCGTCGTTATCAACGAGATCGCACCGGAGTCGCCGGCCGCCGAGGCCAACCTGCAGGTTGGCGATACCATCGTCGCCATTAACGGCGAGGCAGTCGAATCCACCAGCGATGTTGCACTCTACGTGCAACAAACTCTCGGTGAACCGACCGAAATCTTGCTGGAGCGTGACGGACAATCGCTCGCCGTGTCACTGACGCCCCGCGCCGATCCGCCGGCAGGCCAGGGGGCGATGGGCGTCTTGATTAGCGGTGTAGACAGCGGAAGGCTCAAACACTATCCGCTGGGGGAGGCTTTTGTCTATGGCAGCCGGTATTTGGGGCAAATCGTCGGCGTGACGGTGCTCTTCCCGGTTTACGTGATTCGCGGGTTGATCCCCATCGAACAGGCGCGGCCTGTGGGCGTCATCGGGATCAGCCAGATCGCGCAACGCTCCGTGGAAGACAGCATTTCAACCGGCGCGGCTTATCCGATCCTCAATATACTGATTCTCGTGAGTGTGAGCCTGGGTATCTTCAACCTGCTGCCTATCCCGGCGCTGGATGGCGGGCGAATTCTATTCGCCATCGTGGAAAAGATACGGCACAAACCGCTGACGCCGGCCCTGGAAGAACGCATCCACATGGTGACGTTGATGTTGCTTGTCGTTCTTTTTGTCGTCATCACCATCCTGGATATTGTCGCGCCGATCCAGTTGCCTTGACCCTGGTACCCTTGACAAAGGTAGCGATGACCGATCAAAAGATCACCGATAGTCTATGGCACAGTTTGGAGACCTTGCAGCACATCCCGCAAGCCGCGGATCTGAAGCAATTCTCCGGATTGCTGGCAGAGGACATCCAGCGACTCACAGCCATCTGGGGGAACCTGCCCGTCGACGTGCGTCGTGGGACCGTCCGGGCCTGGAATGCCCTCGCCATAGAGGACTTCGAGATGGATTTCTCCGCCGCGCTGCGCATCGCGATGCACGACGAAGATGCAGAGGTGCGCGCGACAGCCATCGCCGGGCTGGACGAGGATGAAGACATCCGCCTGATTCCACAACTGAGCGAGATGCTCGAACACGATACAGCGGCGGTGGTACGCGCTGCCGCTGCACGCGCGCTGGCGCACTTCGTCTTGATGGGTGAGTTGGACAAGATTCTCCCGCACCCCTTCGAGATCGCCTGCGCCGCGTTGTTGAAAGCGCACAACAACCGCGATGAGGACCTGGACGTACGCCGCGGGGCGCTCGAGGCGCTGGCGTACACCAACCTGCACGGCACGCCGGAGATGATCGCAGCGGCCTACGCCCATCCCGAAGAGAAGATGCGCATCAGCGCCGTCCTGGCGATGGGGCGCAGCGCCGATAAACGCTGGGCCAAAGTCACCTGCCGGGAATTGCTCAACCCCCTGCCCGCCATGCGCTACGAAGCCACGCGCGCCTGCGGTGAGTTGGCCCTACCCGAAGCTGTCCCCGCGCTGGTCGAATTGGTCGAAGACGTCCACAGCGACATCCAGCAGATGGCGCTGTGGGCGCTCGGACAGATCGGGGGGAAGCAAGCGCAACGCACGCTGGAGCGGTACGTCGAGGCTGACAATCCGGCCCTGCGCCAGGCGGCTCACGACGCGCTCGAAGAACTGGAGTTTTTCCACGGCGACCTTGCCACCTTCTTCGGTCCCCCGACCGAATTCGACGGCGCCGGCGAGGAAAGTTGGGCCGAGGCGGACGCCCGTCGCGGGGGCACCCTCGGCAAAAAGCTCGCGTTCGGATTTGGCGAAGAGGATTTTGAGGACGACGAAGATATCTTCGCAGACGAAGGTTTTGAAGACGAAGACGATCTGCTCACACTGTATCTCGAAGACGAGGACGACATCTTCGATGAGGACGAGGAGGAGGACCTGTGGGCCTGACATCCGGCGCATGGCGTAACCGCTCCGGCGGCAGAACCCTCACGCTATTAGGACTGCTGCTGTTGGTGATGGTTTCGATATCCCCGGTATATGCCCAGAATGTCACTTTCCAGGACGGTGGCGTCGCCGAACATACGTACACGTATAGCCAGGCGGCGACGTTCACCCTGACTTTCGCAGCAGGAACCGCTCCCGATACCGCGACGCTGTACCTTCGCGTGGGGATGCTTACGCAGGCCTACGCAACGCCGGTCGTCGAGAACGTTGCCCGGCAAGAGCGCAATCTAAGCGAGGAACCCTTCCCGCCTTTCTCAACCATCAGCTATTGGTGGGACTATCGAGACCTACAAGGGCTGACGCAAACCACGGAGAAACAGCCCTTCCTCTACGAGGACAACCGTTTCGACTGGCAAACCCTGCACGATGGCAACATCACGCTGCATTGGGTGACAGGCGACAGCGTTTTAATGAACAACGCGCTGAACATTGCCGATTCCGCCCTCGTCGAAATCCAGGAAACTCTGCAAGCCCCGGTGATCGATTCGGTGACGCTTTACATTTATCCTGCGCTGCCCGACCTGCAATCGGCGCTGCGGCTATCGGGGTACGAGTGGATCGGCGGGAAGGCTTATCCCGAAATCGGCGTGGTGTTGCTCGCCATCTCGCCATCCAGCGAGGCTATTCTCAAGATGCGGCGCGACATCCCGCACGAACTGACCCACAAGGTGCTCTACGATCTCACCGGCCCGCAGGGATACGCCGCGCTGCCCGTCTGGCTCAACGAAGGATTGGCCTCTACCTTCGAACTCAGCCCCGATCCTGCCTACGCGCTGGCCCTGCAACGCGCTATACAGGACGGCAAGCTGATCCCGTTGACGACGCTGTGCTACCCATTCCCGGAAGAGGCCGACCGCGCCCTGTTGGCCTACGCGCAAAGCCAGAGCTTCGTCCGCTACGTGCAGGAGACGTATGGCTGGTCGCAAATTCGCGCGCTCATCGACGCCTACAAAGATGGATTGGAATGTTCAACGGGCGTCAAGCAGACGCTTGGGGCAGATTTAACCACCCTGGAACGCGACTGGCGCGTCTGGATGGAACAACAGAATCAAGACAGCGCCGTATCCGTCACGTGGACCTACGCAGCCACGGTCGTCCGCGACCTGGCGCCCTGGTTGATTCTGATGGGCCTGCTGGTGATGCCGGCCTGTATCCTGTGGGTGGGCACGCGCTTCGGACGATAAACCCTCATCAGCGTGCTTCGCGGGGATCGCCAGATCCCCGGCTATGCAAGCGTCGGGGATCTGGCGATCCCCGCGAAGCACAATGCAATATCAATGCGGCCTGGCCGCAACGAGGTAGTTCAAGAACACGATGCCGTGATAGCCTTTCGCGTGCGCGCCGCCGAGCGCAAACGCCCCCGCCGGGAAATCGCGGCTGTAGACGCAGAAGGGATACGTTCCGCCCGGTGTCTCGATGTCCACCTGCAAGTTTTCCTCACGGGTGAACCCCTGCAACCACTTGGGCAAATGGTGCGCCTTGGCCTGGTAGATAACGTACAGCTTGCTCGGGCGCGTCAGTTTGAAGCGCAGCAATTTATCCTCCGTAGAATCGTAATCGAGATCGGCAGGCATCACCGTGTGTAAACCGGTCAGCGTTAGCGGTACGGTGGTCACGATATAGTCGCGGTCGGTGTAACACGGTTGGTACGCGCGCAAAACCATGGTGCGATAGTCGCGCTCGCTGGTGGCTTTGACGTAAGCGAAGGGGTTTTCGTAGCGGTAGGCATACGCCGGATGCAGGCCCTGGTCGCGGTGCGCCACCACCGCCATCCCGCCGACCACCGAGGTGAGCGGGTCCATCTCGCGGATCTTGTCGTGCCCGAAGAGGCTCTCCAACAGCGCCACGAACGCCGGCACGAGCGACGCGCCGCCGGTGCGCAACACCACATCCACCTGATCCAGGCGCATCCCGGCGTCCGCCACCACCTGGCGGAGTTCCCGCGCCACATTGAGCAGTTCCGGCTCGATCATGTCCTCGAACGCGCGGCGCAAAATCCGCTCGTGGATGGCGATGTGTTCGTAATCGTAATCCAGCCGCGCCATCAGATTATCGGAGAGTGCCTTCTTCGTCTGCTCGATGCGCCGGAACAAATCGAAGCCGATGTTCTGCGTGACGAGCGTTTCCAGCGCGCGCATCGCCTGGGGATTGTTGCTGGTCCTCTGAAAGTTCCTGATCCGCTCCAACGGCATCGGGCGGGAAAGTTCGGGCATCGTCTGCCAGGCGTGCAGCAAATCGAGATAATCCGGCGGAAAATCCAGGCCGCCATCGACGCGCGCACCCTGGCCGAAGTACTTGAGCAGCGACAGCATAATCCGCCGGTCCAGATCGTCGCCGCCGACGAGTACGCCGCGCGTGGCGATCACGCGGGGCGGCTGCGCGCCGCCCACTTCGGCGATGGTCAGATCGAGCGTACCGCCGCCAAAGTCGAAGACGAGCGCAATCTCGCGTTTATCGGTCGCAATGTGATGGAGGTGCGCCGCCGCAATCGGCTCCATTTGGAAAGAGATATCGCGGAATCCCGCAAAGAGCGCGGCCTTGTAGAGGATTTCCTCGGCGCGCAGCGTGTCCTCGGGCGTATCGCAGAAGCGCACTGGACGGCCAAGCACCACGCTGTCACACGTCTCGCCAAGCTGCGCCTCGGCACTGGCCTTCATCGAGCGCAGGATGATGGCGATCAGCTCATCGATGGTGAAATAACGATCGAAGATGTCTGTCCGCTCGTAGCCGGGATCGCGCAGCGCGGTCTTGACCGATTGCAGCAACCGCCCGTGCGCCCCCACGTCGGTATCGATGTGCAGGTCGTGCCAGTAGCGGATGGGGCTGGAACCGGCCCCGCCCACGATGATCTCGATGGGCTGAATCTCCTTGCGCTCCCACACGATGCGGCGACCCGTCTCGCGCGCCAGGTACTCGTTCGCGGCCTGCGTGCCGAGTCGCGTGTGATACGCGCGGTCCATATAGATGAGCGAGGGGAGCACGTGCGGGTTCTCGTTCGCGGCGTCGAGTTCGATGGGGTGCAGTTTCTTGCCGTCATAATACGCGACCGACGAATTCGTGGTGCCAAAATCGATTCCAATACGTGGCATAGGTCCTCCTTTGTGTCAACGGATTAAACGGATGTAACGGATTGAGAGCGAAGCGATGTTATGGGCTTGTGACGAAACGAAGGGGGATTATACCACGGTTTTGGAAATTGGCCTTTGACACGTGACACCTATCATTTCTTGAATATTGAGCAAGATTCAGCCTGATACGGAATCCTCCGCTATGTGAGCGCCTTCTGTCCCCTCACCATCCTTCCCTCGAAATACGTCAACAAGCCGCCGACGCCGAACAAGACGATGTTGAGCACGAACGGCCAACTGCGGTTAGCCCCGGAGAGCTGCCCCGCGATCCAGCCGAAGGGGGAGGTGACGACGATGACGAGAACGGAGAGCAGGCCCATGATGCGGGCGCGCTCCTTTGCGTCCACCGAGAGGACGATCAGTTTTTCGAGCAACGTAGAGGCCAGCGGGATGCTGCACGCTTCCACGATGGTCGATAACAGCAGCAGCCAGACATTCCCCACCGGCGTCAGCAAGAGCACAACTTGGCTCGCAGTCAGCCCCAGGAAGCCGACGCCCATCAGCTTGCGCGTGTCTTTGGTCGCCAATCGCGGCATGAGGGTGAAGAAGAACAGCAACATCGTCACCGAGCGGGCAAAGGCGTACCAGGCCAATGAGGCGGAGGGGAACAACAGTTTCTCTGTGACCAGTATCGACCAGAACGTGCCGCGCACCGTGGTGGTGATCCCCATAATGATCATCAGGCCCGCCGTATACAGCGTCGCCGGGCTACGCAGGATGTGCTTGAGCACACCTTTCGATTCGCCCACCACCTTGAACAACGGCTGGTGGCGCGTCTCCCGCATCCGCACCAACCCTTGTTGGGTCTCTGTGACCATCGCATTCAGGATGATGAATTTCGCCGTCATCATCACGAACGAAAGCAGATACAGCCCGCGTATGGTGGGGATGAGGCTGTATTTGTCGATCAGCAAGCCCGTCAACGGCGTAACAAACGCGGCGAGCAGCCCGGCGATGTAGACCCACGAATACACATCCACGAGCAAGCGTTCGTCCGTGTCCTCGACCAGCAAGCATTGCCACGAGTTGGCGGTGACGCGCCACACCGAGTTGACGATCGCGCCGAGCAGAAAGTAGGCGAAATTCTGCGCCACGGCCCAGATCAGGCAAGGAATGCTCCACGAGATGATGTCGAAGATGAGTGTGGTGCGCTTGCGACCGAGCTTGTCGGTGATCGGCCCGCTCATCAGCGCCCAGAAGACCTGCAAGACCAGCCCGATGCTGGCGAGCAAGCCGATCTGCACGTCGGTGAGGCCGAGCGCCAACATGTAGACCGAGACGTAGGGCGAGTAGAGGTTGAACGGGATGCCCCACAGCGGTTCGGTATACACACATCCTCGCACGTTGCCGCGCAACCGTCGTAACGTCTTAACCAAAGGATGATTGATCATCATAATGCCTCTATTTTTTGTCAGCAGATTGAGCAGATTTAGCAGATGGTCTGTCCGGCAAACGAGGACGGTCTGCTGCATTTGGTAAGCCTTCGAGACTCTGCTATAATTTTCACACTGCGCATACAGGGAGAAGGTGAGGGCTGCGGGGTAGACAAAGTCCATCCCCAAACCCCCACCCTCTTACGCAATCCTGACATGATAACACACATTTGCAGTTCTGGATTTGGTACTCGTTACCGGTTTGTTTGCTTTGGACAGGATTTACATGATGAACAGGATGGAGAAACCGCTTTCACCAGCTAGGCTATATCCTGAAAATCCTGTTGAGCCTGCTGGTTGACTGACAGAAAAAGTTAGAAGGCGTGTTTTCAAGTACCGCAAGTAGCGGTATACTCTCCGCGATTCCAGTCACAGGAGAGCAAACATGAAAAACACGCCTCGGATATATGATACATTGA
>Ga0334890_1001787_pt1 | contig 27075 bp, 17 predicted proteins | sample GraSluR1_MG_3_FD_207220 | JGI IMG/M metagenome (GOLD analysis project Ga0334890, IMG submission 207220) | Sludge microbial communities from methane-producing bioreactor in Wageningen University, Netherlands - Granular Sludge_31_08-R1 | ecosystem: Engineered > Bioreactor > Anaerobic >... | reverse complement strand
GCCGACGATATTATCGGTACCATCGCAAAAGCATGCTCTCACACGGGGGTGGAGACGGTCATCGTGTCCGGCGATAAGGACCTGATGCAGCTCGTTTCGGATGATGTGGTCGTTGTCGATACGATGAAAGACAAGATGTATGATGTGGAAGGAGTGAAGGAACGGTTCGGTATTGAGCCGGCGAGGGTCGTGGATGTTCTCGGCCTGGCAGGGGATGCTTCCGATAATATCCCCGGTGTTCCCGGGGTGGGTGAGAAGACGGCGGTGAAATTACTTCTGGAATACGGCAGCATGGAAAACGTTCTGGAACATGCCGATGAGGTGAAAAATGCAAAAGTGAGGAAGAGTCTGAAGGACTATGCCGATCAGGCGCGGTTAAGCCGGGAGCTTGCAACGATAAAGACCGATGTCGCCGTTGTATTCAGTCTTGATGATTTTCGTTTGACCGAGCCCGATACGGATATTCTGAAGGAACTGTTCAAGGAATTCGAATTCTCGTCTCTTTTACAGTCGCTGAAGATCCGTGAGGCTGACGATGAAGGTCGTTACACGTTAATTGCGACTGAGGCGCAGCTTGATGACATGGTCGAAAGGATAAACTGCGCGCAGGGCTTCGCCCTGGATATCCTGTTAAGTACATCAGATGTGATACGGTCGGCTATTGTCGGCATTTCCATTGCCCCTGCGCCGCTGGAAGCGTGGTATATTCCTTTTTCCCATGACTATCCGGAAGTGCTCCGGCAGCTTTCCCCGACGATAGTCCTTGACAGGCTCAGGCCGATCTTCGGCGACGAGCGTGTCAACAAATCGGGATATGATCTGAAGAATGCCTTCATCGCCCTGTCGCAACAGGGGATTACGCTGCGGGGAATTTCTTCTGACGTCATGGTCGCGGCGTATGTTCTCAACCCGTCGAGACGGAGTATCGGCCTGGAGGATCTGGCCCGTGAGTATCTCGATCGGGAACTGCCTCTTCAGAAGGAACTTACCGGCGGAGGCGCCAAGGCGATTTCAATGAATGCCGTTCCCGTTGAGGATGCGGTGAAGTATGCCTGCAGGCGTGCCGATTTCATATGCAGGATTGCGCCGCTGCTCCGCGAGGAAATTGAAAGGGGTGAACTCGGAGAACTCTTCCGGGACATTGAAATGCCACTCGTGGAAGTTCTTGCATCAATGGAAGAAAAGGGGGTCCTGGTCGATACGAAACTTCTCGGCGATCTGTCGATCCAGCTTGCCGAACTGGCGAAGATGTCGGAAGAAAAAATCTATCGTCTTGCCGGTGAAACGTTTAATATTAATTCTCCGAAGCAGCTCCAGGTTATCCTGTTTGACAAACTCGGGCTTCCCAGAGGCAAAAGGACCAAAGAAGGATACTCAACGGATGTGGAGGTTCTCACCAGCCTGGCCAAATCGTACGAGCTTCCCGCGGAGATTCTCGCCTACCGCAGTTTGACAAAGTTGAAATCCACCTATGTGGATGCGCTGCCCCTGCTGGTCAACCCCGCAACGGGGAGAATCCATACTTCTTACAACCAGACGGTTACGGCAACGGGCCGGCTTTCCAGCAGTAATCCTAATCTGCAGAACATTCCCATCAGGACGACGGAAGGAAAACGAATCAGGCAGGCCTTCGCAGCCCCTGGAGGACACGTGATTGTTTCCGCCGATTATTCCCAGATCGAGCTTCGCATTCTCGCCCATCTGTCGGACGACGAAGCGCTGATCCGGGCGTTTCAAACTGGTGAGGATATCCATGCCCGAACGGCATCCGATATATTCGGCGTCTTCCCGGAGATGGTCAACCACGATATGCGCCGTCAGGCCAAGGTCATTAACTTCGGAATCCTCTATGGAATGAGCCCCTTCGGTCTCGCCCGTGAACTTGATATCAATCAGAAACTGGCCAAGGCATACATCGATGAATATTTCAAGAAGTATCAAGGTGTCAGGAAGTTCCTTGATGATATCCTTGTAAGAGCCCGAAAGGATGGATACGTTACGACGCTCATGAATCGACGCCGGTATCTGCCGGAAATCAACAGCAGAAATGTCACCGTTCGACAGTTCGCCGAACGCATGGCAATCAACACGCCCATTCAGGGAACAGCGGCCGATCTCATCAAAGTGGCCATGCTGAACATCTGGAGAGGACTTTGTCAGGGACAGTATGGCGCTTCGATGATCATGCAGGTTCATGATGAGCTCGTTTTCGAGGTTCCCGTCGGTGAAAAGGACCGGGTCATGGAATTGGTCAAACGGGAAATGGAGCAGGTCATCGCCCTGAAGGTGCCCCTGAGGGTGGAGATAGCATCGGGTTGTAACTGGGACGAGGCACATTGATGAAGCTCGGGATCGAAAGCGAAAGGAACGGCGCCGGATCCGGGTCGTTTGTCGGGGCAGTGATGGAGCACGTGATGGGCGACACGCGGCGCAGGCGCCGGTTTTCGGCAACAGGTAGACGGTGAATGACGGACCGCAGACATCGTATCGAGATTACATTCGAATGTCATATGAACGGTTGAGGTGAAAGTATAAGAACAGAGGACCATGTACGGTTTCCGGAAAGCGATTTTGAAATACGGGCATTCGTTTCCGGAATTGTTGCAATGAGGAGGAATTGTTGTGAGCAGTATCAGAGAATTATATGATCAATTTACCGGACTTATCGGAAAAGTGGAAGCGGGGAATGAAACCTGGCAGTTCATCGCATCGATTGCCATCCTGGTTGTCGGCTTCTTCCTTCTTGAGGTCGCCTGGCGTCTCAGTAACCGACGTGTCAGCGAAGTTCTGGAGAACAAAGGGTATCAGCGATGGGTACCCTACGTCGCGGGATTTCTGCCGTCGTTACGGCTTGTTTTTGCCGCTCTGCTTTTGAGAGGCGCCGAAGTTCCCCTGATCATTCCACCGAAACTTGTCGTGTTGTTCCACGGTGTACAGGCATTCCTGCTGTCACTGGCCATGATTTTCTTTTTATTTCATCTCGTCGAATTTCTGGATCTCATCCATGCGCAGATCCCGGAAAGAATGAGGAAGCAATTTTCTGAACAGGGCTTGAAAAACCTGAAAAGTATCCTGAGAATAACGTCTGTTGTGGCTGCCGTTCTTTTCTTTATCCATACACAGAAATCGTTCTTTCCTCAATGGCTGTGGGAATCGTCGGTGTGGCGGTATCTGGCGGTGGTGTTTGTATTTGCCGTACTTTATATGGGAGGACGGCTTCTTACGACGTTCCTTGAAACGATGACCGTTTCGCTCAGAGATTCGGTTGAAAAGACGCGACTGCGACTGGTTTTGCGGGCCTCCCTGTGGCCCATGCGGCTCTTACTTGTGGCCATCGCCGTATATGCCTTTCAAGAGATTCTGTCACTGCCGTCACCGGTCGACAGGGTGGCCGAGACGATGGCAAATATTCTGGGAACCATCGTAGTCGCTCTGTTCCTCTATCAACTGCTTGATGTGGTGGAATATGAACTGACCAAGTTTGTCCGGAGAGACGACAACGAATTCGATATGAATTTTGTTCAGATGGTTCGGATTATTGCCAAGGTACTCATTGTTATCTTCGGAATCATTTATCTTTTGAAGGCGGCTACGGGCAAGCCGATGACGACATTGCTGGCGGGTCTCGGAATCGGAGGTCTGGCAGTGGCGCTGGCGGCACAGGATACGCTGAAGAATCTTTTCGGCAGTTTTATGCTGATGATTGACAAACCCTTCGTCGTTGGTGACTGGGTCCGCATCGAGGGTGAGCACGCAACGGTCGAAGAAATCGGCCTGCGCAGCACCAGAATCAGAACCTTTTCGGGTCATGTCATCGCGATCCCGAATGAAAAGATGGCGTCCATGAGTATCGAAAACGTTCAGGCTCGGCCCTTTATCCGCCGGCGGATGAATGTAACCATTACCTATGATACTCCCCCCGACAAGGTGGAAAAAGCGGTGGCTCTCATCAGGGATATTCTCGCCGACCGTCCCGAACTGGTCCCCGATCGTCCTCCCAAAGTGCATTTTAATGATTTCAACGATACGTCACTGAACATACTTGTATCTTACTGGTTCAGACACAATGATTTCTGGGCTTCCGTTGCCTTTGACGAGATGGTGAACTTTCAGATTATGCGGGCCTTTGAAGCGGAGGGAATTGAATTCGCATTCCCGACGACGACGACCTACTTGGCCCAGGACAATCGAAGACCTTTGAGTATAAGTCTTTCCCCTCATTCACCGCCGGATAAAGGAACGGAAGAGAGTGCATAACAAACTGTCATCGTATCGAAAGCCGAGAGGTTACTTTCAACAGAAGGAGGTGTCATGTCGCGGGTTTTGCGAAAGACGTCCCAGAAAGCAGGACTTTCCCCGGGAGCTCTTATCCATATCGGAGAAAGAAGAGTCGAATCGGTAAAAATCTCCATCATGGATTACGACCGGGCATCCTTTCATGAGCAACAGGTCCGGACGATAGAGGAATGTTTTCCCTTTAAGGAAACTCCCACGATAACCTGGATTAATATCGACGGGCTTCATCAGGTCGATATCATCGAGAAGATCGGCGGACACTTCAAGATACACCCGCTTATCCAGGAAGATATCCTCCATATGGGGCAGCGTCCGAAAATGGAGGATCTCGATGAATACATTCTGATCATCCTGAAGATGCTGCATTATGATGAGACAACCGATACCGTCAGTGCGGAGCAGGTCAGCATAATCCTTGGATCAAACTTCGTAATATCGTTTCAGGAAGCGTCGGGAGATGTCTTCAATTCGCTGCGGGAGCGGATACGGAGCGGAAAAGGCCGCATCAGAAGAATGGGAGCGGATTACCTTGCCTATGCGTTGATAGATTCCATTGTCGATCATTATTTTATCATTCTGGAAAAGTGCGGTGACAGGGTAGAACATCTGGAGGAAGAGCTGGCAAGGGACCCGCGGTTGCAGACCCTTCAGTCCATCCACACCTTGAAGAGGGAGATCATATTTCTGCGAAAATCGGTGTGGCCGCTGCGGGAGGTTATCAGTGGTCTGGAACGGGCGGAATCGCCCCTCATCCATGATGATATTTCCATGTATCTCCGCGATGTGTATGACCATACGATCCAGGTCGTTGATTCCGTCGAAACGTATCAGGATCTTCTGTCGGGCATGTTGGACCTCTATCTTTCCAGTGTCAGTAATAAAATGAATGAAGTGATGAAGGTTTTGACCATATTCGCTTCCATTTTTATTCCGTTGACCTTCCTGGCCGGTATTTACGGCATGAATTTCGAGTTCATGCCGGAACTGAAAGTATGGTGGGCATATCCGGCGCTCTTGTTTGTCATGATTTCCGTTGCCGTTGCCTTGATTGTCTTTTTTAAAAGGAAACGGTGGCTGTGACGGTCCCGGTGGTTTCCCGGTATGACGAGCGGGCGCGACAGCAGGAATATGGTGAATCGCCGGATCTATAGGTGACGGGAAAGGAAAGGAACAGGAAATGTTTGACCACCCCATGCTGCTCTTGATGGTCTTAGCGGTTTTACTGGGTATATCAGCCTTTTTCTCAGGGTCTGAAACGGCCCTCATGGCCATCGGCAAGATTCGGTTAAAGAGTCTTGGAGAGAAGAACCCCCTCAGGGCAAAAATGATTGAACGACTCTTGAATAAACCGGAAAAGCTTATCGGGGCGATTCTGCTGGGCAATAATTTAGTCAATGTCGCCATGTCTGCCATTGCGGCGGTTCTGGCACTGTCTCTCTGGGGAGAGAAGGGCATTGCGTACGTGACCGTTTTACTCACGCTGGCTATCCTGATCTTTGCGGAGATCACCCCCAAGGTTTATGCCAAGTATTTCAACGAACGGGTTTCCATGATTGCGGCGCCGGTACTCCATGTGATTATAATTCTGTTCAATCCCGTTGTCGCAGGCGTTACCTACATCAGCACCAAGTTGCTCACACTTTTCGGGGTGGATGTCACCAAAGTGAAAAGCCCGCCGCTTTTCACCGAGGCTGAAGTCAAGACCTGCATTCAACTGGCCTGGGATGAAGGCGGTATCACCGCGAATGAAAGAAAAATCCTGTCCCGGGTGTTTACGCTTAATGATAAGATTGTCGGGAGTATCATGGTCCCCTGGGGAAAAGTGACCGTTATCGATATCGCTTCACCAATGGAAGATGTCGTAAAGACCATATTGAAGACCGGGTATACACGATTTCCCGTCTGTAGAGGCGTCAAGCGGGACATCGTCGGGTTTCTTCACGCCAAGGACGTCCTGAAGCTTTTTGATGAGGAGGGACAGAGTTCCATACAGGAGATCATTCGCCCGCCTTACTTCATCCCGGCAGACCGGACTATTGATTATCAGTTACGTTATTTTCAGGCAAAACAACTGCATCAGGCCGTCGTTATCGACAATAACAGTCGGGCGGTGGGCCTGATAACACTTGAAGATATTCTGGAAGAATTAGTGGGAGCCATTCAGGATGAACATGACTTCGCGTAGAGAGAGGCGGTGAGCGATCACGTGCCGTTGTTCCTTCCCGTCGTCAGAAAGGATCCGCACCGGCGATATATGAGGATACCGTAACGGTTCACGGAAACTCCCGTCGGATCATGATCGTTAAAACGTATAGCCGATGGAGAAATGAAATCTTCCGGCGCTTTCCCCGTCTCTGCGGTCAAGCTTATGTCCGTAAAGCAATCCGATGGGCCCGATGGGCGTGATATACCGCAGACCGATCCCGACAGAGGAACGGAATGAATCAGAACCGCCCCCATCAAAGGTGCGCCTCACGCTTCCCGTGTCGATAAAGGGAGCAAGTTCGAAATTGCCTCCCAGGTCGATTCTCGCCTCAAAGCTTCCCGACAGCGCCGCCCTGCCGCCTACCGGATCTCCCGCCGCATCATACCGGAGCAGGTTTTCATCAAAACCCCTTACGTCCGACGTTCCGCCGAGGTAGAAAAGCTGGTCCTTCGGAACTGTTCCGTCTGATCCATACGTACTGATATATCCGGCTCTTCCGAGCCAGGCAAGGGTCAGGCGATTAAATGGGGTGACATAGTATCGCACATCGACACGATACTTCAGGAAATTATCCAGAGAATTTCGCAGACCCGTTGACACGTCAACGGAACAATAGGAAAAGATTCCTTTTGTCGGGCGAATAAAAGAATCCCTGGTATCATAGTTGAGTGATGGAGTGGTGACGAGGATGCTCCGGGATTGAAATTCATCCCCCGTAGCTGAACCAAGCGAGTATTGTTCTCTCTGTTCAAGGCTGAAGCTCAGTCCTGCGGTGAGTGAGGGTGACATCTTCCGGGTAAATCCGACGGATGCCCCGTACGATTTTGTTCCGAATTCCTGATTGAATTCTTCCAGCCGTTCGGCAAAAAGGTTCAGTGACAGGGTGGTTCTGGTTTTGAGAAACCGCGGTTCCACCAGGCCCATGTCGCCGCGATAACCGATCTCACTTATCTTCCCCCCGATCCAACCGTATTTGTTTGTGCCGAAGAGATTGTGATCTCCCACCGTTGTCTGCGCAAAGAGCCCTCTGTCCGATTCGTACCCGCCGCCAAGCTCGAAGAAGTAGGGCTTCTTTTCTTCCACCTCGACGATGAGATGCGCCGTGTCCGAGTTTTCCTTCAACCCGATCGTTTTGAATCGAACGGAGTTGAAAATGTTCATATTGCGAATGTTTCTCTGCTGTTCCAGCATTTTTGTCAAAGAAAACGGTTCACCCTTGTTCAGCTCCAGCTCGTTCCGGAGAACCTTTTCTTTCGTCCGGAAATTACCGCTGAAGTAAACCTCTCCCATCGCCACCTTCGGACCTTCGGCCACCTGATACATAATGTCCGCTTGTGACGTATCCTCGCTGACCGTGGTGTGAGACCGTACGGTAACGTGGGGATATCCTTTTTCGGATATTAGTTGAGCCAGAGCGTTTTCATCACTTCGTATCATGTATCTGCGGAATGGTTCCCCTTCTCTCAACTTGATGGCATCATATGCTTCTTCCCGTGTGACGGCATCGACCCCTTCAATGTGTGCCGATGAGATGACGGTCTGCAGCGCTTCAGTTATCGTCAGGGTGATATCCACATGTCTTTTGTCGTCACTCCATCGAACCGTGTCGACGATGACCGCGGCATTGTATCCTTCACGGGTATAGAGCGATTTGATGGCGAACATGTCTTCTTCCAGTTTTTCCGGAACGTAGGCTCCCTTTTCCATGAACCCCGGGAGCCGGGTGAGCATCTGTCCTTTAATTTTTTCTTCATCGAGAGTTCTGTTCCCCTCTATGGTGATTGATCCGACAATGGTTTGAGGCCCCTCATCAATCACGAGGGCAATTGATCGCACCGTCTGTTCGTCCTCCTGTTTTCTATCTTCCACAGGTGAAACACGTGTCTCGAGATAGCCTGCCTTCCTGTAGCGTTCTCGTATATTTCTGATACTCCTTTTCAATCCGAGATCGTTTCTATTGCCGCTCTCAAACAGCACGAGATCTTTTTGGAGCGTCATGTTCCAGAATTCCTTGTTTCCGGTAAAAGTGATATCGTATCGGGGACCTTCGGTAATGGTCATGGCCACTGACACGCTTCCTGTCTCAGCATTCTTTTTCATGTCATGATCAATGGTCACGTCGGCGTAGCCCCGGCTTCGATAAAAAGATGTCAGCCCCTCTATGTCTTTCCTGAGGTCTTCCTCGATAAATCGGCCCGAACTTCCGGGCCGCAGCGTGGCTCGCCATGACTTCATCTTAAATTTCAGTCTTGTATCTGAAAATGACCGATTTCCCCTGATTACGATGTCATCAAACGAATAGTATGCTCCCTTTTCAATGGTTATGTTAATGATGAAATTTCCATCGTTTTCATCTTTCAGTGCCGGAATCGTCACGTTCGGTCTTATAAATCCCTCTCGTTGATACAGGGCGGTGATCAGTTCCGCCTGTTTCGGAAGGTCTTCCCGAACAAAGGCATCGCCGCTGTAGATTGTAATGGCGTTCAGGATTTCCCGTTCAAAAAGAGGTGCCTGTCCGGTTATTGTAATGTCTTTGATCCTTCGAAGAGGGGTGAGCTGGAAGAAAAGTGATATTCCGTCGGCTTCTTCCTTCGAATCGACATGTATTTCCCGAAACTCATTTGCTAATGTGAGAGCATCGATGGAATCGCGGAGACGGTCCTCTGAAAACGGCTCCCCTTCTTTCAAAAAAACCAGATTTCCTGCCATTGCTTTCAGTCGTTCGTCATCACGGGGGAGATCACGAATTTCGATTATAATCCGGGATATAATGGAATTCGAACCCGCGGCGGACGGCGTCTGCATTTCCTCTGAATATGCCGGGAACGGTATGCTGCATACCGTCAGCAGAACCGCACAATAGATGAGAGAGAGGCAGACCCTTGACATCATTGTTGGTTTCATTCTACGTCCGTTCATCGTATCTTATCGAAATTCAAGTCTGAACTGGAGTTCTCCGCCGTAAATACCCCTTGTGTCCTGAAATCCCCGTGCGAAGATGTGTTCAAGCAATTTGTATTCCGCAACGGCGCGCTGAATGACTTCTCCATCTTTTGATTCGACGGAGTATTTTATTGTTGTTCGTTTGGATAATTCCTTTCCGAGTGTTACCCTTATGCGGTCCGAGGCGGATTGATCATTTTCAGGAGCGGTTTCGACTTCAAAGATATCAAGACCGGTCGCTTCTTTTATGTCTTCTCCGAAGGTTGAAGCAATCAGTCCCGCGAGCATTTGTTCCGTTGATTGTGTCGTTCCTCCCTCTCCGGCTATTAATTCACCCGTCGTTCTACCGAGAAGAAGGAGGGAAAGAATGTCGCCGTGCTCCTCAGGTGGGTTCGAGCTCAGTTTAAAGTTGATCTCATCCAGGGTGCCCGTGACTTCCAGGAAGATCATCCAGTTTCTTACCGTGACTTCGCTTCCCACATCAAAAAACGGATCAGTTTTATAGGGGTTCGTGAAGTCAATGATTCCCCTCGTTACAATGAACGACTTGCCCTGGTACCTGACGGTTCCCGATGCAATCGTCGCCCGACCCCTGATTATCGGATTGCTGATGGATCCCACGACATGGAGATCGGGAATGATATCCAGCGTCGCGAGATTGTTGTCGACGAGAAAGGGATTGCGTTGGATAATCGAAATATCAAGGTTCATGTTCTTCAGGAAAGGGGTGGTAATCTCTTCCCGCGGCGGCGGTGTTTCACGTCTTCTCTGTCCGATTCCCTGAAAAAGACTCAAGTTCACATCTTTATAATACATACCTTCAAGGATAATAATGTCTCCCCTTACAACTGATTTTTCTTCGGTCCCCTCGATCCGAAGCGCTGAGTTGATAAGCACATCCAACGTGTCGGGTACATGAATGGGAAGGGCGGCGGCATTGACTGTCACCGAAACCCTTTCCGGCTGAAAATTCTCACGAAGCTTTATGCCGCCTTCCAGATTGAAAGAGCCCGTGTCGATGTATCCCCCGATCCCGTCCAGGGTGACGGTTTCTCCTTCTATTCGAATTTTTCCGTTCAGGCCGTGCAGTTTCTGCATGAGAACGGGGACGGTACAACCGACATTTTCCAGTGAAAGATCGGCATTGACATGGGGACGGCGAAGCGTTCCTTCAACGCTTGAAGCTATGGAAAGAGTCCCCTGTATATCTGAAAGATCCTCCATCATGTTGCCCACAAGCGTGAGGGGGATGGATCCGTCCGCACGAAACATCCCGGAACCGGCGAGATCGCCCTTTCCGCCGATGGTGATCATCCCTTCCGGGGGCAGGATAAGCGTAGACTCGGGAAGCGTTATTATTTCGTTTTTAAGCGAGACGGTGAGATCCCGGGACTGGAGAATTGCTGTCTCCTTATAAACAATATCAAGTTCACCTATCTTTACATCGGCGGCAATTGTCTTGATGGATTCCGCATTGCCGTGAGCTTCTACATTTCCGGTGAGCTTTCCCGAGAAATCGTCCTTTCCTGCAATCTTGAAAAAGGGTGACAGATCGGTTTCGTCAAAAAGTGCCGCCAGAAAGAAGTCGTGCTTCTTCAGATCATATGATCCGTCCAGGTCAAAGTTCAGCTTTCCCTTGAATCGGGCCATGTGATCATGAAGGTCCATGGTCACATGGAAATCTTCCAGATCCTTCCCCCGGATCCGGACATTGTTGACGGAAAGGCCGCCGGTAACCATCGGATTTTCGAACGTTCCGTGTCCGGTGATATCAATAAGAACGAGTCCGTCCGCTATGTCCTGTTCCCGAACTTTTGCAATATTGCGCAGGGAGATGCCCCGGGATAGCAGTTTCAGGTCGTATTCTTTCTGAAATGAGATCCATCCGGAACATCGAACGGATTCTGCCGGTGTTACAAAGATCTGAAAGGGATCGAACCGTATTTTTCTGTCGTCGACCCCGGCTGTGAGGTTAATCTCTGCAAGCTTCTGGCCATACAGGTCGAAATCATTTCCGCGCAGTGTCATCGTGCCCCGGGGCTCCATTATGGTGCCTTCAAGATGACCCGCCAGCGAGACCGTTCCTTTTATGGTTTGTATAAAATCATCAAGATGCAGGGCATCTCCCCGGATATTCAGTTTAAATGCGGGATTTGCATTAAGTTCCATGGTGGTCCGGTCGTAAACATGGGACGTTCCCGTTATGCGAAGATTCGAGGCTCCGTTGTCGACCGTACAGTGTGATAGTTTCAGAATTCCCGATTTGTCGAGTCCGGCCTTCAAGCGTATGTTGCCGAGAGTGATATCCTGAAAGTGCAATTGTGTTCCCTGAAGGTCTAATGCGAACAAGGGTTGCTCCGTCGATCCGGTAACGGTCGCTTTGAGTTCAATCGTTCCATGAAGATCATTGAAACCGAGCGGTGAGAGACTTTCCGCGAGGTCGGGAGCGTTAAGTGACAGTTTCCCGCTCATGTTTCGGGATGGAATGTCGAGAAAACCGTCTGCGTTCAATTCGCTCCTGCCGGCTCGAATACCCAATTTCTTGATCGTGGCGATTCCCCTGCTCATCTCCAGATCGCTGCTGATCCGGAGATCGACAGGGGCAACGAACTGCTGCGTACTTATATTTTCTCCGTTTATTGTGAGGGAAGCGTCGGTGTTGATGCCCTGCAAAGAAAAACCCTTGCCCCGCAGTAAGAGTGATGAATGCACTGCGCCCCTCCAGCCCGAAACATCATGCCGGAGTTTCTCCAGATGTACATCTTTTCCTACTACGGATAGATCATAGCTGACAGCCTCCAAGTCGCGTTCCGGGGAAAGAAACCCTTTCTGAAAGGCTTGTCGGAGATCCATGCTTCCCTGTCCCGTGATGATTCCGTCAGCGACGTCTATTTTCAGAACATCAATGGTCGCCAGGCGATCGTTCAACCGCAGATCGAGGTTGATACGGTCGATTATGTTTTCCAGAATCGTTCCCCCCTCATAATCAAGGCGAAGGTTCAAATCGGGATTGTCAAGAATGCCTGTCAGTTTCAGTTGACCCGTTGCCCGACCGGTCAGTGTCTGCTTCAGATTGAAGCTTTTTTGTATTTCGTGGAGCGAAGCCGTATAATCGATTGTCGCACGTAATGAGGGCCTGTCGAAAATGTCCGTGACCGCTCCCGATAGTTTCATGCCTGCCAAAGGTGACTGGATCCGTGCAACCAACTGATCGATCCGCCCATTGCCGAACGTCGCGTCCAGAGTGCATTCATCGACCCCGGCACGGATTTCCCCGCTGGTAATATTCCCACGTCCGATATGAAGGGCAAGTTTGCCCGATTGCTTCGAGAGATCCGCCTGTGCGGCGAGATCGATTTCCTGAAGCATGATCACCGTGTTTCCCTCATCTGTTTCAAAGTGCAGAGAACCCTGTGAGAGATCGAATTGTTTGATGATGATCTCCACCGGCGTCAGGGGAGTCGTCTGTGTCTCCCTTTGTTCTTCCTGTGGGCGATCTTCAGGGATGGCCGGCACGAATGTCCGTACCAGATTCATTTCACCTGTCGTGTCTACTCGAAGGTGTGTCCAGGGCCTGTCCAGCAACAGCGCCTTGACGGTAAGATTCCCCCTCAAAAGGGGGGACATGGAAAGTTTGATGAAAAAGCGATCGAATCCCGCAATGTCGCCATTGCCCGGTTCTTTTATTAATCCGTTTTTTATTTCTATTTCACCTTTCAAAACGGACACGCGGCCATATTCCCAGCTTATCGAACCGGGGATGTTTTTATTGATTGTCGTCTGGATGTATTTCTGGCCCGGCGGAGAATTGAGATAAAGGTATCCCCCCATCACCATGAATATGATAATTCCGAAGACCACGGCAAAAGCTATGAAAATGTGTTTGGTCCGCTTCCTCATGGAACGTTCCCGTGTCATATGCGGGTGTAATAAATACAGTTAGTTACGGCGAATTTGCTTGCCTTATTATACGAAAGGGTGTTGTTACCGTCAACCTTCCGTCTTTCACAGTGATTTTTCATGTCTCAATCTCACCACATCGCACTGAAAATATCAATGATATACGGTCTCTTGCCCAAATGAATATTCACTTGAACAGGTCATGACGGAGCTTTGTGCGACGAAAGCTAAGAGAAGGAAAAGACAGGCAATTCCGATTGTCCGGGCTCGAAGAGTGCGTTTCTGAATTGCCTGGAGCAAGCTCTCGATTTATTAAAAGGTGGAATGGACCTCGCGGAAATGAATTTGAGCAAGAACCCGTATAGGATTGAAACCTGAATCATGTCGGACAGAGCAGCGTACTGCTCCTTGTGATGAATCATCATAGTTTTATACTGTCATGAAAGAAACCATACGACGAAAGAACAAGGACATGGCGGGATTTCCATTATAAATATCTGTTGAGACCTTTGAGTGCACAGCCTCCGCTGCCGACTGATTCCGGGAATCAGACGAAAGCGGCGAATGCACGTTAATGCAACTTACTGAAATTCAATTATAAAATCGTCAAGCGGCATGATTTGAAAGAGAGGATGCAGTGGATTTTTACGGTACATGTCGACGATGGTTGTGTGGATTTCTCCTCGATAAGAGGTGCAGCAATCCTCTATGATATACGCCCTGAAGTCATGGGCGAGTGCGTCCATTGCCGTTGTGAGGACACACCAATGGGTATTTATTCCGCTAATTGCCACGATGTCGACATTGTACAGCCGGAGTGTTTGATCGAGGTCGGTTTTGAAAAAAGCACTGAAGCGGCGTTTCGGCAGATAGATATCGGTTTCGGTCTGAATCAGCTTGTCGGTAACGTTCGCACCGTTGGTTCCTCGTATTGAGTGTTCTTTCATTTTTCCCCTGAAAATAAAGTCGCCACGGAGAAAACTGTCCATGGCGAATATGACCGGCATGGAATGACTTCTGGCGAATTCGGTGAGTTGATTGGTTTTGTCGATCACCAATCGAACTTCCGGCGTCATGCCGATACCATGGGTCGTGAATGCATCATTCAACATATCAACAACGACAACGGCGGGTTTCATAAGTATCTTACGTTCTTATAGACTATTTCGGCTTCATCATCCGATGTCTCCCCGGAATCCTGTCTGGGAGCTTCAATCGCCGGCACATCGACCACTTGTTGATTCGACGGCGCCTCGAGGAGTCTGCCGGGATTCTGCTCCACACGCATTCTCAGCGCCCCGCCCATAATGGTGATTTCGTAATTACGATCACCCAGGTTCATCTCCTTGATCGTCTTTTTGATGCTCCGGACCGAACGCTTGACGCGGTAGTATGCGAAAGCGCAACCGCCGAATCCCACGGCAAGGATTATGGCAAAGACCCACCACGGGGTGGTGATGACTTTTCCCATGAACATCAAAACAAGCATGATAATAAGGAGCAGGAGCAATTGAGATCCGATAATCGCATACATATAGACGAGTCCCTGGCGGACATTGGGGTCGTTGCCTCCCTCTCTCAGCCGTGGTCCTTGTTTTGCTTCAGTCTGTTTTTGACCTTTTTCGGTTGATTTTTTCTTTTTTGAGGAGCGCTTGAAAAACATCTATTTCTCCAGTTTTGACTCTTATAGTATTTTTATTACGTTACGCTATCATTCACATGAGGGGGTGTCAAATGAAAATTCCTTCGGAGCATTGCTTTGAAAATGCTGTGCCATGATAATGCAACACAATGTCATGCTGAATAGTATCGGTACTGACCTTGGAGGTGTTTCATTTCGGTGATCGAGTCGGTGAGGAATAGAGGGAAGGGGGCCGCATCGTCGATTTGCCCCCCCTCTCTTCTTCCGCAACAGTGGTTACTTGAGGAAAACATTTCTTAATTCAATCTTGTTGATTTTGCCGACACTGGTTTTCGGAATTGACTCGACAAACTCGAACCGCTCCGGCACGCCGTACTTCGGTATTTTCCCGTCATCGGCAAACTTCATGAGGAACTGCCTGAGGTCATCCTTGGAGACCTTGTCCTTAAACTCCGGCTTCAACACGGCGATAATGAGCGGACGCTCTCCCCATTTCTCATCGGGAATACCGATGGCCGCTGCCTCCGAAACTGCTTCATGCTGACTGCTCAGATTTTCAAGATCAAGTGAAGAAATCCACTCACCACCAGTCTTGATAACATCTTTCAGCCTGTCGGTAAGCTGGACGTAGCCGTCTCCGTTTATATATGCAACATCTCCTCCGTGAAGCCATCCGTCTCTCCACAGATCTTTTGTCTTTTCAGGATCTTTATAATAGCCTTGGGTGAGCCATGGGGATCTCATGAGCAATTCACCGGTGCTTTCGCCGTCGTGAGGCAGGATTCCGCCTTTGGGATCTTCAAGCTTCAGCTCGACAAGGGGGATGGGAAGTCCCGTCCGAATCAAAGTGTCGACTTTGTGATCGGAGTCCCATTCTCTCATATGACTTTTAAGGTTTGCAATGGTCATGACGGGGCAGGTTTCCGACATCCCGAATCCGGAAAAGATTTCAATACCCAGTTCCATGGCGGCCTTGGCAAGACCCTTCGGCAGAGCTGCGCCGCCGATGATGACTTTCCACCGGGAAAGGTCTACCTGCTGTACCGCGGGACTCGTTACGAGCATGTGGATGATAGTGGGTACGCAGTGTGAGAATGTGACCCGCTCACCGATGATCAGTTTCAGAAGGACCGGCGGTTCGTATTTGCCGGGATATACCTGTTTGACGGCCAGAAGTGTTGCCAGGTAGGGAATACCCCAGGCATGGGCGTGAAACATTGGTGTCAGGGGCATGTAGACGTCATCGGATCTGAATCTCCCGATGGAATCGTAGCATCCCAGCATCATAGCGGTACAGATGGTGTGGAGAACCAACTGCCGGTGAGAGAAGAAGACACCCTTGGGAAGCCCCGTGGTCCCCGTCGTATAAAATATGGTTGCCCGTGTATTTTCATTAAAATCGGGAAAATCGTAGAGGGGCGATGCGTCCTGCAGCATTTCTTCATATTCAATATCGATTGGCAGTTTCGTTTCAGGTTTTGTGTCATCATCAGTCATGAGTATGACTTTCTTCACCGTTGTCAGTTTGTCCCAGATCGATTCCAGCAGAGGAAGAAATTCTGCATTGATCATAACAATATCGTCTTCGGCGTGGTTCATGGTGTACTGGATCTGATCCGGAGACAGCCGCCAGTTCATGGTGTGCATGACGGCTCCCATCATGGGGATGGCAAAGTAGGATTCGAGGTACCGGTGACTGTCAAAATCGAAGATACAGATCGTGTCACCGTGTCTGACTCCAAGTGTTTGCAGACCGCTTGCGAGCCGGTTTATACGTTCATAGAAGGTTCGATAGGTATGTCTCACTTTGTCGCGATAGACGATTTCATGATCGGGCTCATAGATAATCGGGGTGGCCAGCAGTTTCTTGATCAGCAGCGGATACTCTCATATGCATCGCCCGGTTGATATATTTTCTCTGTCATTTTAATCCCTCCTTGCTTTTCTGTTTCACGCCTGTGCGAATAATATTGTATTTTATCGTCTGCTTTTCATGCGATTGCTCCCGGTGCTTCACCTCCCTTCGATTTGTCGAGAAGTATTCCACTGTTGACAAACGGCATAAACCTGGTCAATGACTATGTCCGGTTGTCCCTTCCCCCGGAGCATAACTTCCCACGGCTATTCCTCCATCATTCAGGCGCTTAATAATGGCGCGACATCGGCGGAGGAATTTCTTGTCAGATGACCACGGGTGAAGACGTGCATAATGTTCACCCATGCCGGCAAGCATCGTATATGCGAATCTTCTCAGCTGTCCCTGGCGAAAATCCCGCAGTGTCCTGCAGATGTGGTCGTCATCGTACGATTTAATGCAATCGTCGATCTGTTGTATGTTTGCAAAACCCATTGTTTTTAATATATCGGCCACAACATTGTACGAAAACAAGGCCATACGGCCATCGGAACCGAATCGGGTATCAAGATATGCTTTAAGCGTGTCCGGCAGGATTTCAGCCTGCTTTAGATTTCCACTGGAAATGGACATGACTGCCGCGCTGCGCAGCTTTTCATCTTCGTCCTGAATCGCTTGAAACTCGCGGTCTGCCATCTCAATCGTTTCAGCGAGGGCATCAAAACGCTTTCGTATCGACTGAGGAATGGCTCCCGCAGGTTTATAACGTATATCGTGTTCCATTTCAGCCCATGCATGCTGAAGAATGGTTCGAACCTGTACCTCTGCAATGAGCTGTGCGAAACACTTATATTCGGGGAGGGCTGATCGTTTGGGGTTCAACCTGATCAGGTAGTGAATGCTCTGGTAACCGAATCGATTTCTGACCGGTGAGTGATTCCGTTTGTCTTTCTTTTTGATAACGGTAAATTCAGCCTGGATTATGCTATCTACTTCATCAAGGGTCTTCGGGAAAAACGTAATAACACGGATACCTGCAATGTCGGTTATTTCCGCAAGGGGATCTCTATATCTGGGTTTGCCGGGGTCGGAGTATGATGGCAGAACCGCCTTCTTTCCAAAGCTTTCTATACTTTTTGCTCTGGCCTCAATAGAGTGAATTTTTACTGAGGCGGCATTAAGGGCTTCTCCGATGATGTGTCGGAGGACTTCTGCAAATTCTTCGTATAATCCTTTAACAAATCGATAGCGGCGCATTGCCGCTTCCCGATGTTCGTCAATGTCGAAGACTTTATTATGAGATGATCCGTTAACCATAATGTACACTGTTCCTTCAAAAAGGTGTTCGGTGCAGGAGTTTCGATTGCTTGTAACCTGCTGCGGCAACCGAAGGATTGAAGACCAACGTTTGATGGCTGTAAACGGAATGTGAGATCGAATATCGGATTCGTTATCGTAACGGACACTTGATCCCCGCCGTTATCCTCTGCCATGTCAACCCGATGCGGCGCCGATATTCCGGTAAAAAATGCGGTTGTTATGAGTAAAGAAAAGAACCTCCGTGACTCTCATCAGGTGTGCGGGGTGTCGAGAACGGGCGGAATGGGGGTCTCGTCGGAACGTTCATAATTGAGGTTCGCTTGTACGGCGACTCCGGCTGCAACACCTTTTTGATACATAATACGGCAAAGAAAATCAAGGGAAACCGCTTTTGTCCGGAGGATAATTTATCGTGAGACGTCCGGGAGATCATGGCAGGATATGTCATAGTATCATGTAATACATCTATGGATCCATTGCCCGGCATGTCATCCATCGTATCGACTTTCTCGAAAATGCCTGTTCACTTATTCTACAGCACATGGGTGGTGCATCAACTGAAAGGCTTTTCCCCTAGGGTCGTTTCTTCAGCGAAAGCAAGAGGGTAAACGTGGCAACCGGTTCATCTCCCTGTTTTTCCGGCACGACGGCAGTGACGTGAACGGGCATTTCGATCCTGTCGGGCGACTGTTCCGCCGCCTTGACCAGTGGGGATATGTCTCGTCCTTCATCACAGATGAAATACACATCACCTTCTGCGCGTTTCAGAAAATCCGCGGTGAGTGTTTTGAATACCAGTGATATTTTACAGGGGCTTTTCCGAATCTTTTGCATGGCGATGATGCCGCCGGCGCAGTCTGCGCCGATTGCCAGTGCGCCGAAGTACATGGAGTGTAAATGATTCCGGGTGTGTCGACGAAGGGGGATCTTTACGATGACCCGTTCTTCCGAGAGCTCAACAACCGAGGGGCGGACATACAGCAAAAGAGGAATTTTTGTCAGACCGAACAATCTAATTGATAATGTGTTGATTATATGGGCGGGGATATATTTGGAAAGACGCTGCAGCATGGGCGGTTCCTCCCGTTGACTCAGAAAATCCTTTTCGTGAAATTCTTATATGGGAACGATGAAATAATCAATAATAAAAGGGGAATTTTACAGAAAAAGGTATGTTGTTTCCGGCGATGAAGGGGAAGGGGATGTGGCGCATATCCCCTTCCCCGACGTCTTATGCGATTCCGTATTGTTCCTGTACGTAGGGCAGGAATCCTGCCTTGTCAAGATTCGACAGCGGCGCGAGGAAGGTAACCTGAATAACCCCTGGAAGGCGACCGATTTCGATCGCTCCGTTAATGGTGGCTCGATTTCTGACTTCAGGGATGCTCATATGAAGGATTTCGGCCGCTCGCCGGAGGCCGTTTTCAGTTGCCTTGTTTAAATCGGCGCCGGTTCCTACAATGGAAATCGGTGCCGATTCTTCGAGTCTTGAAAGTCCCCATTTCTGTGCTATCACCTGAGCCCGTTTTCTTTCTTCCGCTCCGATCGGCCGTGCAAGATAGGGAAGATCTTCTAACAGCGGGAAGATTACCGGACCTTCGAGCGGCCTGTTCTTGATGATGTTAACCTGGAGGGTGATCGTTCCGGCCACATCCATGGTATGCCCGGCGATTTCTCCATCTCCCTGGAGAGCGTGCATATCCCCCATGTAGATGCCGGCACCGGGCACCTTCACCGGGGCGACGACAATTGTTCCCGGCCTGACCGCGTCGATATCCATGTGTCCGTCGGTTCTCATTTCAAGCTGTTGCTCCGTCAATGCGTAGTCGTGGGGAGCCCCGATGAGAAACACGCCGAAGTCGCCGGCGTTATGTGAATCGGGCATCCTGACGGCAGGGGTCGTTCCCAGTTGACCCATGAACGGCCGCATCCGGGATATCGTGCCGACGAGATCATGGGGAGCGAAGAGCAGAATGGAATGTTGCGTGCACGAATCGGAAAGCCCCGCATATGTTCGGGCATCCCCGGCAATTCGTTCGGCCCCGTCTTTATCGATGGTTACGCCGATGGTTCGCGCTTCATCGAAAATGACGGTGTAACCGTGTTCGAATTGAAAGGGGGTCAGGGGGGTTCCGCAGTTAGCACATCGTATGGCGTCCTGCCCGATTCCTTCAACCTTTGATTCGGGATGCATGATTCCGCATTCGGGACACTGCTTTGCTACAAAGGGATCACCGACGAAATGACCATCGACCATACGATCCTGTCCCGAGGCCGTAGCGGCGGAAACAACGGTTATCTCATGTATTCTGATGGCAACGGCATCACCCGGTTCGGCGTTTTCCACAGCCACGGGCTGGGTTACCTCATGGCCTCCCCGAAGATGAGGTGTGATCATGGGACCCCAGCATCCCGGTGCGGTCGTGGCCTCAACAATTCCGCCGTCGCGGACGGGACCGAGCATGGGTCCCTCAGGATCTAAAATCCCGTTAGTATAGGTTGAAACAACTATCTTGTCACTGCTTCCAGCCATGGCTTCACCTCCACAAATAGTTTATGGTGACGCAGGATTGTTGCTCAGATTCATTTTCACCGGCCCTGGTTCGTCTTTTTATGCATCAACAACGTATCCCAGGTGAATCATAAACCGTATATTCGATCTTGCGCAATTGGAATCCCCGTTCGTTCACTGTGCTGAAATGTATTGGAACTCAAAGTTTCATGAAGACCGCTCAAATGAATTTTTGTTTGGGCAACAGCCCGTCACGTTGTTACCGGCGAGAAGCCCGATGCTTTCTCGCCGTGTGTTGGATAATCAATGAGAACGTCGCCTCATGCCTCATGATGATGTCATCAGGGGTACTCGTTCGGCTTGCACTTTTCATTCGGTGCTCAATTTGAAAGAGATGATCAGAAAAAACACGATGCTGATTGACAGGTGGATTAGAAAAGATAAAGAAGACAGTGCTTCAAATCGTTCTTGCAGAGGAGCCGGTTTTGTTTCTCGGGTATCATGATGGTGTGTGACAATGATCAGGGAGAAAAGTCATGTTCGAATGTACGATGTTGAAGGAATATTACCATAAAATTTGCATTTATGAAAGTCCCGGGACATCACTCGAATTCAATGGTGAGATCGGGGAATTCCTTCTGGAATTCGGTTTCGAGATTTTTCAGAATAGATGCCGAGAGTGCCATGGCGATCCCCGCACAGGTGAGACATCCCGGTTGACGGCTCATAAAATCCGTAAAGACATAGAGTAATTTATGCTCCTCGCAGTAACGGATTTTTTTGACCAGTCCGAGTTGAGCGACGGATAAGTCACTCTCGGGATCTGTTACACGGTCAAGGACAGAATCGATTTTATCTTTCATCATGGGGTCCATCATATCTTATCCTGTTTTCTTCTATGTATTTTACCTGACATCACGCCGTCATTCAATCGAAGAAATACCGCCAGACCGTTCCATCCGATTGAGTGGTGAGCGGCCGTTCAAATAAACCCACCATGGGACTTTTTCGAAAGGAAAAGCGGAAAATTGAAAGCGGGGAAACGTATATCGTATATTGGAAAGCGGGACCCGGGAATCTGACACCGTGCTCCTTGTTTCTTAACCTCTTCATACGGTTTCCTGCACCCTGCAGAGCGTTCTCCGCCTTAAACTCATCCCGACGTGACAGGGAGGGTTTGCCCTTTACGACAGTCTTTACATTTCACTTGACCGGCACGAGCTGTTTCACTATATTCATCGATGAAGGATGCAGGGAAGTGAATCGAAATTTCCTATGGAGCTGGATTGCCATGAAAATCAAGGTGGAAAGAGATAAAATCGTTCAGGCCGTAAAGAAAATGGAAGGGATTGAGCTTGTCATTAATGATGCCGATGATGCCCGGGAGGCGCTCGACCTCATTCTCAGGCGGACTGAATTACTTGGGGGTAATCATTACCAAATACTTAAGGATCTAACCGTGACGACGCTTCAGGAATACAAGACCTCGGCCGTTGATTACACCATTCAGTTCGTGTTGGAATTCATTTTTGCAGATGACGTTACCCTTGACCGGAAGGCGGGATTTATCAAAGATCTTCAGGGTTTCTTCAATAAATTATAGACGAAACAGGGCCGCGGTATCTGCGTCACGTTATAATTTGTCCGCATCAGCCATTATCTTCAGGGTTCCCTCATTTATCATTGCCGCCTTCGTTGCCTCAAGCCAGCGTCGGAAGTAGTCTTCCCCCTTGATTTGCAGCAGATAATTTTTCAACTGATCCATCTCGGTGTCCACGTCCTTAACGTTGATCTCTTCCCGTTCCTTAAACGCAACGATGAAATAGTTGCCGTTGATATAAAAAGGCTTTTCAGGATACGGTTCTTTTTGGGAAAGAACGAACAGTTCCCGAGCGAGTTCCGCTGATGTCCCGATGAGGGGAATCGTAGAGCTCGGCAGGAACGGACCGGTCTGATTGAGTTGAAGGTGTTCTTTCGTGGCGATATCTTTGAAATGTTCTCCTTTTTTCAGACGGCTGACGATTTCTTCCGACTTCTGCCGTGCCAGATCTCTGCTTTTGGCCTGTACATATTTATTCCGGACTTCATTTTCTACCTCTTCAATGGTTGGAATATACGACGGCTCAATCTTCTGCACCTTTACAATGTAAAATGCATTTTCATCCGAGAGGACGGGAGTCGTTTCCCCTTCCTTCATGTCGAAAATGTATTTTTCCATATCCTTTATCGGAAGGATGTCACGGCGGGAAACCGGTGGAAACGTTTTGATTTCAAGCTTATTTTCTCGAGCATATTCTTCAAAATTCTCTTCCTGGTAAATAATATCGTTTGCGCTCCGTGCCGCCGCCGCAGCCATGTCCAACCCTTTCGACAGACTCAATTTGTCATGAATATCGTCCCTGACATCCGCGAGCGGCATTATTTCTCCCGTTGATGTCATAAATTCGCTTTTGTAACGATTATAATAGTCTTCAATTGACTCTTCGGGTACAGCCAACGTGCCGGCATAATCTTTTCCCGAGAAAGCAAGCGCTGCAATCTGAATTGTTTCAGGCATCCGGAAGATTTCCTCATGTTCTCTCAGGTACTGCTTCAGCTCATCGTCCGTCGGATTAATGGTGCCGGTAAAGAGTGTTTCCGGGATCTTGATGAAATTTATATTTATCTTTTCGTTTTGTATTCGGTAAATATCATATATTTCCTGATCAGATACCTTGACTCCTTCCCTGATGAGCCGTTCGAGCTTTTCTATTTTCAGGACTTTCTTCTGCGTCAGTTCGAAATCTTCGGGTGACATCTTACTGTATCGGAGCATTCGGTGATAAAGATCGGGGTCGAAAACGCCGTCACGTTGGAACAAGGGATACGAATATAATGAAGCACGAATTTCCTGTTCGCTGACATTAAGGTCGTATTCTTCCGCCTTGGCGAGAATAACCGCCTGGTTGATTATTCTATCCAGTGCCTGCTGTTTCAGGTTCAGTGAACTCAGTATTTCATCTGTCAGATTTTCTTTATATTGCTCGCGATAAAACTCCAGAAGCCTGGTGTATTCGTTTCTGAAATCGTGATAGCCGATTGCCCTGTCGTTGACGATAGCCATGGTTTCAGCCTGCCTTCCGCTTCTGAGCGATCCGAAATAAAAAATGAAGACGATGATAATGATTCCCAGAAGAGCCTGTACAAACCATGACCTGGCATGCTTTCTCATGAGTCGCAGCATAGAATAATATTCCTTCCGTGTGGTATCGAACCTGTTGTTTACACCAATAAAAACATGAAAGGTATACGTAGTATAGTCCCCTCTAAATTGCAATATTTTTTTAGAAATACGTTGATTAGGGAATATAAATGCTGTATAGGAAACTCTGGTAAAAAAATGAGGGGGATAGAGCATTGCTGTTCGATTTTATTTTAGGAATGTTTTCGAATGATCTGGCGATTGATTTGGGAACGGCGAACACCCTGGTCTGCGTCAAAGGTGAAGGGGTTGTTCTCAGCGAGCCGTCTGTCGTGGCAGTCCACCGGGACGCCCGGGGCATGAAAAAGGTCCTCGCCGTTGGAGCGGAAGCAAAAAGAATGCTGGGAAGAACGCCGGGCAACATCGTCGCAATCAGGCCGATGAGGGATGGAGTCATCGCTGATTTTGAAATAACCGAGGCAATGCTCCGGCATTTTATACTCCGGGTGCATAATCGAAGAGCACTGGTCAGGCCCAGAATCATAATCTCGATACCGTCCGGTATTACTCAGGTTGAAAAGAGGGCCGTTAAGGAAACAGCTGAATCGGCGGGAGCCCGTGAAGTATATCTTATTGAAGAACCAATGGCTGCCGCAATCGGTGCGGGTCTCCCCATAACGGAGCCGATCAGTTCAATGATCGTAGATATCGGTGGCGGAACAACCGAGGTTGCCGTTATCTCGCTGGCAGGCATCGTGTACGCAAAATCTGTTCGGATTGCCGGGGATAAACTTGATGAGGCGATTGTTCAGTATATGAAGAGGAAATACAGTCTTCTCATCGGAGAACGAACAGGAGAAATGATAAAGACGAGTATCGGGTGTGCGTATCCGGATGATGAAATACGAACCGTCGATGTAAAGGGGAGGGATCTTATCTCGGGTATACCGAAGATAATAGAAATCAACTCGGAAGAAATACGAGAAGCGATCATAGAACCGGTCAGCATCATAGTAGATGCCATAAAAGACGCTCTTGAAAATGCCCCCCCTGAACTGGCCGGTGACATTGTCGACAGGGGCATAGTATTAACGGGGGGAGGTGCCCTTTTAAGAAACCTGGATGTTTTGCTTCGCGAGGAGACCGGCCTTCCAATCTCCATATCAGACGATCCCCTTTCAACGGTTGCCAGAGGGGCAGGGATGGCGTTGGATGAGATTGAACTGTTAAAAGAAGTTGCCATTCAACTGTAAGCCGATGTTGTTCCCTGTTGATGATGTTCGTGCAATTCCAATCCAACGGCTTATGTAACGTAATCCCTGGAGGCAGAGTGTTGCGCAGGAATCTTCTGGTAGGGTAGCCCATGTCGTTTCATAGGAAATATCGATCAATTATCATTATATTAATTCTTGCCTTCATATTCCTCATAACCCTTTCATTGCTTTTCAAAACTTCCGGGGAGACCGGCTTCTTTAAGAAGCTGGTACTTGAAACGGTGGCCCCTCTCGAACAGGCGGTCAACGTTTCCATTCATGGCATCAAAACGGTATGGCAGCGGTATATTTTTCTGGTCGGATTGGAAGAAGAAAACAGGAACCTTCGGGAAAGGCTTGCCCTTCTGGCCGGTCAGGTCAATACATGGAGGGAAGCACAACTGGAGCATGAAAGGCTGAAGCTGTTAATGGGGATTCGCGAGAGGCTGGACGTTCCTACTATTACCGCACGCGTCGTGGGCCGGGAACGCTCATCCATGTTCAAGACGGTGTTGATCAACCGGGGAAGTCTGGACACCGTGACTGCAGGAGCCCCTGTTCTTACCCATGAAGGAATCGTTGGAAGGGTTACTGACGTGTCGTGGAATACATCAACGGTTCTTTTGCTGATAGACTATAACAGTAACATAGATGCCCTGGTGCAGGATGGGAGGGCGCAGGGAATTTTGCAGGGCGCCGGTTCGATGGAATGTATCCTGAAATATGTGCAGCGCTCGGAAAAAGTCAAGGCTGGTGATCTTGTCGTCTCTTCCGGGTTGGATGGTGTTTTCCCCAAGGGATTACCACTGGGAACGATTATGAGTATCGACAGGGAAAAAGCGGGGTTGTTTCAACGAATCAGGGTTATTCCGACCGTTGATGTATCAAAACTTGAGGAAGTGCTCATTGTTTTGAAGAAAGACGAAATGAAACAATGATATATTACGTTATCGTCCCTGTTTTTTCAGTTCTCCTGGTGATATTCCAGTCCACTTTTCTTGATATTCTGTTTCTTGGGAAAATACGACTGGAAATAACACTGATCGTCGTTATTTATGCAGGGTTGTATATGAATGTCGTCAAAGGTGGGGCGTTGTCCGTTCTTCTGGGTTTTTTGCTGGATTCAATGACAGGTGTGATGCCGGGACTTTATGTATTTCTTTATGTAACGATCTTTGTTCTTTCCAACCGTCTGTCCTATCGGGTTTATTCTGAAGGAATAACCTTTATCATTTTATTTACCTTTCTGTGCTCGTTATCCGAAGGAGTCATCATCTTCTTTATTTACAAAATTATGTTTGGTGTTAATGCTTTTCATGAAGTATTTAATACTTACATGCCCCAGTCACTTGTCGTTGCGGTTGTCGCCCCGGCCTGTTTTGCCATACTTCATCAACTTGAGGGAATGATTCGTGAAAAAGCGGAAGAGTAAATTAACCTCATACGATCATGGTGAATTCAGGCGACAGTTCAATGTCCTGATATGGGTCGTTGTTTTTGCTTTTTGCTTTCTTGCAGCAAAAATGTGGTATCTCCAGATCATGAAGGGAGATGAACTGCGGCAACGATCTCAAAACAATAGGATTCGACTCCAGGAAATCGAGCCCTTGAGGGGTCTCATACTGGATACTCATGGAGAGATTCTTGTAGATAATCAGGCGTCGTTCGACCTTTCGGTCATTCCGGAGGCAGCGAAAGATGTTGAGAGCGTCGTTAAAAAATTGACCCACGAATATAATGCGGGACAAGATCCGATCACGGACGGAATTTCTTCTATGGGCTATACAAAGAAACCGTTTGTTCCGATTAAGCTTTTTAGAAATATCGGTCGTGACAGACTTGCCGTTGTTGAGACCCATTCTCTTAACCTGCCCGGAGTTGTCGTTGATGTTGTTCCGGTAAGGCAATACGTCTTGGGTGAAACAATGGCCCATGTGCTGGGATATGTGGGTGAGATCAGTTTGGAC